>Ga0172369_10000378_pt1 | contig 67479 bp, 61 predicted proteins | sample LakKiv25m_FD_114539 | JGI IMG/M metagenome (GOLD analysis project Ga0172369, IMG submission 114539) | Freshwater microbial communities from Kabuno Bay, South-Kivu, Congo - kab_022012_11.25m | ecosystem: Environmental > Aquatic > Freshwater > Lake | place: Democratic Republic of the Congo... | reverse complement strand
CCCGGGCATCCATAACGCTGGATGTCTACGGTCATCTGATGCCGACTATGCAAGAAGAATTGGCTGACATGATCGATGATCTGGTAATGCCCACGGCTGTGCAGATCGATCAGAAAGCAAAGATTAATTCGTAAAAATGGATGCATCACGTTGCATCCGGTTGCATCACGTTGCATCAGTAACCCCCCAACTAAAAATCATGATCACTTAAAACCGCCATATATAGTCAAATTAATGCAAACACCCCCATGGATGGGGGTGTTTAGGTGGGCGCAAAGGGACTCGAACCCCTGACCTCCTCGGTGTAAGCGAGGCGCTCTAACCAACTGAGCTATGCGCCCGGTAGCGGCTATTATATCAGGATTTCTCAAAACAAAGAAAATATGTTAAACTTTCTCATCCTAATTTTTGGAGGAACAGATGCGCCTGGTCCGTTTTCAATTTAAGAATGAAGCCCCCTGTTTTGGTTGGATTTTGGAAGACCGTGTCGGGAAAATAGAAGGGAATCCCTTCGGGGAATACCGTCGCCTCGAAGCCGTCATTCCTGTCAGCGAGGTCAAATTGTTGGCACCTGTCCAACCAGGCAAGATCGTGTGCATCGGTCACAATTATGTCGATCACATCAAGGAGCGCGAGGTGGAGACCCCGCAATGGCCATTGATCTTTCTAAAGCCGCCTTCTTCCATCATCAACCAGGGGGACGCCATCGTCCTGCCTCCCCAATCCAGGCGCGTGGACCACGAAGCAGAGTTGGTGGCAGTGATCGGCAAACGTGGCAGACACATATCAGTAGATAAGGTCAGGGACTTCATCTTCGGCTACACCATTGGGAACGATGTCACAGCCCGCGATCTGCAAAAAATGGATGACCAGTGGACCCGCGGCAAGGGTTTTGACACCTTTTGCCCGTTCGGTCCCTGGATCGAAACGGAATTTGACGCCTCAGATGCTCTGATCACCTGCAAGGTGAGCGGTCAACCTCGCCAGATGGGGTCCACGCGTGACATGATCTTCAATGTGGAGGCGCAGATCGCTTTCATCTCATCCGTAATGACTCTGGAACCGGGAGACCTGATTTTCACCGGCACGCCGGTCGGTATCGGGCCGTTGGTGGCTGGTGATGAGGTTGTGTGTGAGATCGAAGGCTTGGGGAAACTGGTCAATCCGGTTATAGCTGAGGTATGACTATAACCTTTTAATATTAAACAACGTCCGGCTCATTCCTGCCTCGAAATATCTCAGGAAATTTGCCGGGCTTTATTGTTAACCAGGTTTGTCAGATTGCCTGGATCTTTTTGATGACCCGTTTGCAGCGTGCCAGGTGTGAGCTTGTAAATTCAGCCTGCCGTGCCAGCAGGATATCCAGCACGAGCTGCCGGTTGTCAGAATTGATGGCAGGCAGCATGCTTTCGACATGGGTGGGAACATCGCGCGGGATGCAGGTTTCCAGCGTTTGCAGCATGACAGGGAAAAGAACTTTGGAGAAATCCGGGCGCGCTGCTGCCAGACTCGCAAACAAGCGGATGCTCCACAAAACAGTTATCACAGTCCCTTTTTCAAAGATTTTGCGCAGGGTTTCGATCTCAGCCATGATCTCCTCCGGGCGCAGTCGGGCGATGGTTGCCAGGGCGATCATGCTGCCCCACACCATCCGGTTATTCTTGCTTTTGATCAGGGTCAGGAATTCCCGGACATAGGGTGCCACAAGGATTGGTTCAATATACCCGATTTCGTACAGTACTTTGAGGCAATCACTGGACACATTAGGGTTCGGATTAGCCAGGTTTTCAGCGATCTCCTTGATCCCGGCAGTATCTTTCTCCTTTACCAGTTCTCTTGCCAGTTCCTGGTTCGGGACCTCGCTGCGGTTGTTCTGAAAAAAGGAGATCTTTTCAAGGGTGGACATTTTTTCATCCTTCATGCCAGGTTTCAGAATTTGGTTGGATTGCATTTGAGTTAATACTTCCAGATAAATAATAGCATAATTATAGGTACTGCGATATATTATCTTGACAGATCCATCTTCCGGTATTTTCGTACCTGCCGGAACAGCCACTGTTATTAGAGTCAATTCACCTGGCAGGTGATATCCTGAGTTGAATTCACCATTCCAGCCGATCGACAAGAGTGAGACTTGCTTTTTCCCTGTGCATCATTGCAGGGATTTTTGTTTATACCAGTCTAATTCAGGGATACCACGACCTTTGCGTTCGTCCCATGAGCGGATGAATGTTTTTTTGTTTAATGAATCTATTCTAATAAAGAAGATTGAATTGAGAACCCGTCACCCCCGACCACGACCAAATTCACCCTGCCTGCAGAAATGGAATTCAAGTATGAAATGTCGCCTGTCCAGGAACAAGTAGCCAATCCTTCTGGTTTGCGGTTTGAGCGCAATAAAATGGATATCCTGGCTGAAAGTACTGGAGAAAGGACGCCAATGACCACATCTGCCTTCATCCCCTAAAATGGAGGCATGAAGTATCCACCAGGTTTGACGATTGGATCAGGAAACTCGCGTGATGATGGTGCTGCGTGCCCCGGCTTCACGCAGGGCTGCGGTGACCTTTGAGGCAGTTCCGGACTGCACCAGGGCGATCATGTTCCCGCCCCGCCCGCCCCCTGAAAGTTTTGCACCGAGCGCGCCAGCCATAAGGGCTGAGGTTGTCAACTCATCCAGTTCGGGTGAAGAAACAGTTAATTCTTGGAGCAGCAAATGGTTCTGATTCATCAATCTACCCAGAATGACGATATCACCTTTTTGAATGGCCTGGCGTGCTTGTTTAACGATACCTTCAATGGATGAGAAGATCCTCTCGAAGCGATCCGGTTCCGCCTGCCATAGTTTGCGAACATCTCCCACCGATTCTCGCGTGGCAGCACGGACCCCGGAATCTGCGATGACCAGGTTGAATGGAGATCCAACAGTAAATGTCTCAACGGGCTGATCCTTTACATAATACACAGGTCTGGCAAATGTTACGACTGTATTGTCAATTCCGGAGGGTGTGCCGTGGTGCAGTTTCTCGGTCTCAAATGCCAATTGGTTGACAACTTCATCGCTCAAGACTCTTCCGAGGCAGGCAGAAAGGGCGCGGATGAGTGCAACAGATACGGCTGCGCCCGAGCCAAGCCCGGAAGCAACCGGGACGTCGGACCGGATCTGGATGTTCAGAGCGGGAGGGGAGGTGACCCCCAGGGTTTTGAATACGTTTTGGATCGTAATTGCGATCGGGTCCGGTCTGGAATGGTGATAAGAGGCTAGTGTACCCTGCCGTCCGATCTCCGCTGCGGTAATGCGGATACGTTCCAGCCAATTTTGTTCATCCAATATTCTTGCAGGGAGTTCCGGCTCATTCCTCTCGACTGTTACCGTGATCCCTACCTGTAAAACCGGTATGGCGAGAGCCGGGCGGCCATATACAACTGCATGCTCGCCAAACAAAATGATCTTTCCCGGGGCAGTTGCAGAACTCAAAGGTAAAAAATTCCCATGACAGCCAGACCCCACAGCAGGATGGTAAGCTGGAGCGGACGGTCTGAGAGCAGAACCTCCTCCGGAGCGCCGCCGGCATGCTTGGACTGGACAAGGTACAGGTATCGGAAAACGCCGTAAAGCACGAACGGGATGGTCAGCATCATAGAATGATTTTCAGGCAAATTGGGGGCCGAAAAGGTATACAGGCTGTAAGCCAGGATGGTGGTGCTGGAGACGATCAGGATATACTGGTCCAGAAGGGGGATGGTATACCCGTCAAGCACCCTGCGGTGTGAGTTGGCATTTCCTGCCAGCAAAGCCAACTCGGCTCGCCGTTTACCAAAACCCACGTACAAGGCGCCTAGGGTCGTCACCACGTACAACCAGGGTGAAAATCGTTCGATGGTGATCAATGAGACACCGGCATGCACCCGCAAAACAAAACCAGCCGCGATGATCAGCACGTCCAGGATTGCAATATGCTTGAGCCATTTGGAATAGGCCAGTATCAGGAGAAAATATCCCAGGACGATGATGGCAAAAACTGGGCTGAGCAGATAGCTTAATGGCATGACCAGGACGACCAGGAAAATTCCTGCAACCCAGGCTAGCCTGATGGGAAGTTTACCGGAAGGCAGGGGTCGGTTCTTCTTTTCCGGATGCTGCCGGTCCGCTTCGAGATCAGAAATATCATTAAAGATGTAGACAGCACTTGAGATCAGGCAAAACAAAAGGAATCCCAGGACTGTCCGCAGGAAGGCTTCCGCCTGGAACAACTGCTTGTCAAAGATCAGAGCGAAAAAGACCAGGGCGTTCTTGGTCCATTGTTTTATCCGCAGGGTTTTGATCAATTCTGATGGCATGTATTTATTTTACACGAAAGCGGTAATTTACAGGGATTAAGAAAACAAGACTGGGTTGTTGGTGGTGGAACTTGGATTCAACCAAGTAGATCAGCCAGGGTCAAGGAACTTGCAGAAGGTGCCAACCAGCGGGTAGGCTGAGAGTCACCATGCCGCCATCGAAAGAAAAGTCAACTTTTTTTCCATTCTCCATGATCGATTGAATGCTGCTTGGCCAGTAAAACGCCACATCCATCGCAGCCGGTAGTGATAATCTGACCTGCCCTGCGTCCAGATCGGCTTCCAGGTAGAAGGGAGTATTCCCATCTGCCAGTACCCGGTCTTTGTAAGAAAGATCTGATCCATTCACCAGGCAATAAGTAACCAGCGAACCACCTCTTTCCAGCACACATCCCGTCACACCGTTCAAAGAAAAATCCACTTCACTTGCACTGTTCAGCCCTGGATCTGGCAGGAACCACTTCCAGACAGTGTCCCCTGCCTGGATATCAATTATTGTACCGCCATCTCCGTCCTGCCGTGTGGGTACTGGCATGGTTCCGGTTGGTGAGACAACCGCAAGGGATGTGACCATTCTTACCGGTTTTCCAATATAGGGAACGATCACCCTCATTCCCACGGCATTGGATACCCAGGGTTCAAAGTCGTAATTTCTCTTGATTTGAGTGAAGCTGGCTTCAGGGTCGGAGAGGGATTTGATCAATAAGGTGTAATCATTGGCATTTTGGGCATACACCCAACCAGTTGAGCTGCTATTTACCAGCTGTCCGCGCACATACCAGCGCTGTTGCAATGAGTGAGAACTGGCATCACCCAGGATATCATCGATAACGATCCATTGATCCAACGGTTTAATCCACAGGACGAGGCGGGTATGGTTAAAATTGGGATAACTTGGTGAACTGACACCCATCAAACCCACATTAAGAAAATCAGCAAAGGCAATGGGGGTGCCGCCAGTGAAGGTCTGGCTTTCATCATCCAATGCCACAGTGGAATGCTGGCTGGTGGATCTGCCAGTCGGGATCTGATACCCATTCCCAACCAACCAGGGACCCTGGTCGAATAGGTACAGCGCACCATAACTATATTCTTCGTGAGAACGTGAACCGGTAAATTGCAGCAGGGCATATGGGCTGTTCCTTTCCCAACCTCCCCGCAGGATGGCTGCCCCGGTTGTTTCAAGCATCACGGATGTGTGACCGGGGATCTCCGGCGCTTGGTCACCGAGATCCGCCCAAGCCACCCGGTGAAAAGGTGTGAGAAAAGATGCCGTACTTATGTCATATGATAAGATGCGGCTCTCGTTGTAAATTTGTTCAGCAAAAAATAGCTCGGGGTCGCTGGTGCGGAACCCACACAGGCGGAACAAGCCGGGATCCACTGGAAAATGGCTGGTATCATTGAGCGCCGGGACGGTACCCTCCGGCGTAACCGTCTCCAGGAAGAACCGGCACATGGTGTTCAGGCTGTGCCCTGTAAAATCCATGGCATACATATCCTCACCGTTGTACCGCAGGGTTGTTTCTGCCAGGACCAGAGTGGATTCAAGCCGGGAGAAACCATAATTCTGGACATCCTCCCCCCAGCCCCCGTCAGCATGCCACCAATTCTGTAACTGCCATTCCAGGGTAGGCCATACCCGGGCATCCAGCTGTTGCATGGCTTGGTCATCTGGAAAGGCACGTGCAAATGTCAGGGCAACCGTATTGGCTGCAAAAGGCACATTTCGATTGATGATGTCTTGAATTGAAGTGAAATTTCCTCGAAAAGTTGCAGCCTGCTCATAAAGTTCAGCCTGGGTTTTAAAGAAAGCATCATAATCCAAGCGTTGCTGATCGGTAAAAAGGGGAGAATTGCGAATAGCGAAATAACCAAAAAGAACGGATTGCGGCACCACTGCCCCGTAAGCCGGGTGTGAGAGAACTCCTCCTGCTGAATAATTACCTCTGCCATTCGGGGTGTCAAAGTTGAATAAGGTCACCACGCTGGGTGTGGAGGTACGTACCAATTCCAAAAGACGAAGCAGATCAGCTGCGACCCCCTTATCACCTGTTACCAGGTAGATCAATCCCATATCCCGAGCCATGAAATTGCCATCTCCCCACCAGAGGGTTTCAAAACTGGCGTCAGGGTCATACCGGATCGGGAATTTTCTTCGAAATGCATCCACAGTCATATTCAACTGTTCCCAGTCTTCCATAAAAGAAGTCTCGCTGGTTGCCAGTGCAGTCCGCACACGGCGAATGTCATTGCAGTCCATGAATAAGAATGAGACGTCAGGTGAGATGTCATTACATGGCAGATCCGGATTGGGTGTTATTGTGACGGTGGGACTGGGTTGGAGAGAAGGTGTGCTACTGCTGGTTGGCCGGCTGGTTAAGGTGACTGACACCGCGCCGGGTTCAACTTCCCGGGTAGCCGGACCACAGGCAGACATCACCGTCATTACAGCAAGAATGCAGCCATGCAAGAATTTTTGGTTAACCATGGATCAGGAATCCTTTAAACATAGGGTGCAAATTAATGGTAAAAACACATCAAACTGAATTACGCTGGATATAAAATGTAAAGCCAGGTATGGAAACCCATTCAGTCAGGGCTCTATCCCGGGCAACCGGCTTGGTTACTGTTGTTGGATCTTCCATTTTTATTGCAGGGTTTGGATCATTCTCTAGAGAAAGGTAAACAAAGAAATGGGTTTGGTGTGTTCTTATCAATTCCTTCATTTTACACGAAAGCGGTAAAATAAAGAGATGAAAAAGTCACGCTTGGATCTGTTGATGGTGGAGCGGGGATTGGTGGACACCCGCAGCCTGGCACAGCGCATGGTTATGGCCGGGCAGGTGCGTGTCAATGGTGAAGTGGTGTTAAAGTCCTCAGCGAGTGTGGACGCAACCATGGAGATCAGCCTGGATCAGGGTCCAAGGTTCGTTTCGCGCGGGGGTGAAAAATTGGAGGCTGCCATCCAGGCTTTTGGGATCGATGTAAAAGGTCTGGCCTGTGCGGATGTTGGCGCGTCCACAGGTGGTTTTACGGATTGCCTGCTTCAAAATGGTGCCAGGCGGATCTATGCCATTGATGTGGGTAAAGGTATCCTGCACTGGAAGATGCGCAACCGGGACGATGTTGTCGTCATGGAGCAGACCAATGCCCGCTATGTGGAGAAACTGCCTGAAGAGGTCCAATTCGTGTGTATTGATGCCTCCTTCATTTCATTAAAGACCTTATTGCCCGTCATCAAGAACTGGGTCTCAACACCTGCCGAAATAGTGACCCTGATCAAACCACAATTTGAGGCAGGTAAGAAGGAGGTTTCCCGGGGAGACGGCGTCATCCGTGACCCGGATGTCCATCAACAGGTATTAACGGATATCCTCCAGTTCGCTCAAACCCAGCGATTTGGGATCAGGGGGTTGATCCAGTCGCCACTGGTGGGTCCAAAAGGGAATATTGAGTTCCTGGCCTGGCTAAATTTCCCCGGAGATGAGGGGAACATAGATGAACTTGTCAGGTTGGCTATGATAAAATAACATTGTATGGATACCTTGAATTCCTTCCAGTTGAATAACAAGAGGCAAAATGAAGAACAAATACATCAATACCCTTTTAGGTGAGAATGAAAAAATGCTGCTGGTCACTCGCCAGCACTGGTTTGTCTTGTTTGCGAACATATTCCTGGAACTTTTTTTCATCATTGTGTTACTTGTCGCTGTAACAATTGCGTTGATCCTGCATCCCTTTATCGCGATCGGATATGCCATCATTCTGCTTCCGCTTGGTTCCATGGTGCGGGATATCCTGATCTGGTACAACCGGCAATACATCGTCAGCAACAGGCGGGTAATGCAGGTCAATGGGATCATAAACAAGAATGTGATCGACTCATCCCTGGAAAAAGTGAATGATGTCAAGATGAGCCAGTCCTTCTTCGGAAGAATCTTCAACTATGGCACAGTCGAGATCCTGACAGCCAGCGAGATGGGTGTCAATCTGTTCCAGAAGATCGAAGATCCGGTCCATTTCAAGACAGCCATGTTGAATGCAAAGGAAAAACTTGGCTATCACGAGAATGGCATCCAACCCAAATCAGCCTCCCAGGATATTCCGGATATGATCGCCAAGTTGGATGCTTTGCGTAAACAGGGAATTGTCACGGAAGAAGAATTCAATCAAAAGAAGGCAACTCTCCTGACCAAGATGTAATTATTTCTTGTTTAGTAACTTCCTAAATAGGGAAGTTGGATTTGATGAGGGATGCTCGATTGCATGCAATACCCCACTCCCCGGGTTATTGTTATGGAGCCCTGGTTTCATATCAAAAAGGATCAGTGGCTTTCATTCAACAAGGTTTGGATTTACAATTTCTTGCTGGAACAGGAACTGCCAATTCCTGGATATTTCTTGAACCAACAATTTTAATGGCGCGGGAATTCGTATCAAGTTATGACATCCAATATTCGAAATTTCTGTATCATTGCTCATATTGATCACGGCAAATCCACCCTGGCTGACCGGCTCTTGCAGGTTACCGGGACGATTTCGGACCGCGAAATGACAGAGCAGGTTTTGGACAGCATGGACATTGAGCGTGAAAAGGGCGTGACCATTAAAGCCTCCGCAGTTCATATGGATTACAAAGCCCTGGATGGCGGGACGTATGCCCTCAACCTGATCGACACCCCCGGTCATGTAGACTTTGGCTACGAAGTGAGCCGGGCATTAAATGCCTGTGAAAGCGCAGTTCTGGTCGTGGATGCCACCCAGGGCATAGAAGCCCAGACCCTGGCAAATTTGTACTCTGCTATCGATGCCAACCTCCAGATCATCCCCGTTATCAACAAGGTTGACCTGGTTTCTGCGGTCCCCGATGAAGTGGCGGATGATATCAGCAGTCTGCTGGGGGTACCTGCCAGCAGCGTGATCCGTGTTTCTGCCAAGATGGGTACGAACGTGGAAGCCGTTTTGGAGGCCATCGTTGCCCAGACTCCGCCTCCCAGTGGGGATGAAAGTTCCGAGCTGCAAGCCCTGGTTTTTGACTCGCATTACGATTCCTATAAAGGGGTGATCGCCTATATCCGGGTGGTGGAAGGAGCGATTGGTGCAACGGATATGCTGCGGATGATGTCCACCAGGCTTGATTTTAAACCGGTCGAGATCGGGATCTTTTCGCCAGGCATGAAACCAGTCAAGAAGCTGATCGCTGGGGAGGTCGGGTATATTGCCACCGGGTTCAAGACCGTGCATGAGTGCCGGGTGGGTGATACCATCACCCAGTTTGCATCTCCATCCAATACACCGCTGCCAGGATACCGCCATCCGAAGCCGATGGTCTTTGCTGGTATTTACCCGGCTGAGCCGGATGATTATCCGGAGTTGCGCGATTCACTGGACAAGCTCCAGTTGAATGATGCCTCCCTGACCTTCACACCTGAGACTTCCCAGGCACTTGGCTTTGGTTTCCGGGCTGGTTTCCTGGGTCTGTTCCACATGGAGATCATCCAGGAAAGGCTCGAACGTGAATATGACCTGAACATGGTTTTCACGGCTCCCACCGTGGAGTATGAAATTCTACTTCGCGATGGTACGACCATCGTGATCGATTCCCCGGCTGCATTACCCGAAGATAACAAGATCGTGGAAGTGCGCGAGCCATGGATGGAGATCCAGGTCATCACCCCGACCGAATATTATGGTCCGATCATGGAGCTTGTCACAAAACGGCGCGGCATTTATAAAAGCCAGGAATATCCTGCACCGCACCGTGTCCAGTTGAACTACGAGATCCCATTGTCGGAGATAATTGTGGATTTCTTTGATGAGCTGAAATCACGCACCCGTGGTTATGCTTCGCTGGATTACAGGTTCCTGGAATACCGGGTAGATCAATTGCAAAAGCTGGACATCCTGGTTAACAACGAAGCCGTGGATGCCCTGGCGGCGATCGTTCATCAAAAAGATGCCTACCATAAGGGGCAGCGCATGATCACCAAATTGAAGGAGATCATTCCGCGCCAGTTGTTCGATGTTGCTATCCAGGCTTCGTCCGGTGGTCGAATCATCTCAAAAGCGATCGTGAAGGCCGTTCGCAAGGATGTCCTTGCCAAGTGTTATGGCGGTGATATTTCCCGAAAGAAGAAACTCCTGGAAAAACAAAAGAAGGGTAAGAAAAGGCTCAAGATGGTAGGCAACGTGGAGATCCCGCAGGAAGCCTTTATGGCGATATTAAGCCTGGATGAAGATTAAGCCGTTGAGTGGTGATCAAAAACAGATCTTTTGATCTTTAGGTGTGAGTAAATGCATTGAAAAATTTTTGGAAATCTTCGGGCCGCTGGCTGCCTGGCGCTGTCATCAGCCTGGCTCTCCTGGGGGTCATCCTCTATTATGTGGATCTGAATGCAGTCTGGGCTGCCTTGAGAAAAGCGGATTACCGCTTCCTGCTACTTGCCCTTTTTGGCAGTATTGCCTGGTTTGTGGTTCGCAGCATCGTTTGGTGGACCTTGTTGCAAAACAGACCTTCCTATAAGGTGACCTTCTTCAGTCTGAGCGAAGGGTATTTGATGAACAATTTTCTCCCCTTTCGATTGGGGGAGATCGGACGCGCTTTTCTGCTGAGCCGCAAATCGGATATGCGCTTCATGGAAATCATTCCAACCATCGTGATCGAAAGAGTCTTGGACCTTATGTTCTCGGCAGGTATCCTTGTGCTTTCGGTCCCAATTATCTTTGGCGTCTCAGGCGCAGACCGGATTGGGTATATCGTTGGCAGCCTGATGCTCGTCGGGTTATGCGGGCTTTTCATCCTGGCTCACAACCGGAGATGGGCAGGGGATGTTTTCCATAAATTGACCCTGCGCTGGCCCAGGATCCAAAAAACCTCTGAAAACCTGCTGGTCCCTTTTCTTGATGGTCTGGTGATATTGACGGATCTCCGCTTGTTCGTCAAATTTATGTTCTGGATGACCATAAATTGGTTGATCGCCATCTTTCAGTATTTTATCCTTGTCCGGGCTTTCTTCCCCGGCGCCAATTTGGTTTGGGCGATGTTCAGCCTTGGCGTGGCTGCTTTCGGAGGCGCTCTCCCATCCCTGCCGGGTGCGATCGGTACCCTGGACGCCGCAGTGGGAGGCGCTATTGCTTTATTAACCCAGAATATCGATACAGCAGCAGCATTCGTTGTGGTGATGCGTCTGCTTAACTACACTGTCACCGGTGTTCCAGCCCTGATTGCGCTCAGCAAGGAAGGACAGACCTTGTCAGGGTTGTATCGGGATGTAACCCGTTTTCGAAGCACAAAGAACCAGGTTGAAAATTCGGAGTAACTATGTCATTTCATTATCTAATTACAGGTGGGGCAGGTTTCATCGGTTCCAATTACGTCGATCGACTCTTGCAGCGAAAGGAAAAAGTAACCATCTATGACAATCTAAGCCGGGTCGGGGCGCCCCTGAACCTTGAATGGCTGCGAGCGACCCATGGCGAAAAGTCATTCGAACTTGTGGTCGGAGATGTGCGTGATGCCGACCGGGTAAATGAAGTGACCGGTCGGGCGGATGTGATCGTCCACCTGGCTTCCCAGGTTGCTGTCACCACGTCAGTGACCAGGCCTCGTGAAGATTTCGAGATCAACGCCCTGGGTACTTTTAATGTGATCGAAGCAGCCCGCATCTCTGGCAGGGATCCGGTCGTACTGTTCGCCTCCACCAACAAGGTCTATGGTGAGATGGAGGATGTGCCAGTCGTGGAATCCGCAACCCGTTGGTATTATCAGAACCTTCCAAAGGGATGTTCGGAAACCCAGCCGCTCGATTTCCATTCACCTTATGGATGTAGTAAAGGCGCCGGAGACCAGTACGTACGTGATTATGCCCGCATCTACAGCTTGCGGAGCGTGGTTTGCCGCCAAAGTTGTATCTATGGTCCCCGCCAGTTCGGTGTTGAAGACCAGGGTTGGCTGGCCTGGATGGTCATCGCTGCCATCACAGGAAGGCAGATCTCCATTTATGGCGATGGGAAGCAGGTCCGAGATGTCCTCCACGTGGATGACTTGCTGGATGCCTATGATGCTGCCATTGACCGGATCGATCAAGTTAAAGGAAAGGTCTATAACCTTGGCGGGGGCTCGGAGAATGTGATCTCTGTTTGGAGTGAATTTGGCCCGATGCTGGAAAAATTGCTGGGAAAACCTATCCCCGTATTGCGCGGTGATTGGAGACCCGGTGATCAAAAGGTCTTTGTGGCAGATATCCGTAAAGCTGAAAAAGAGTTGGGATGGAAACCTAAGGTCAATGTGCAGCAGGGATTGGTGAGGTTGTTCAACTGGGTAAAAGAAAACCGGCATTTATTCCAACCAGGATAGTTTATAATCAATCCGGCTGTTATTATGACTGAGACTCATTCAAATTCACATGTTCACATAAAAGACATCACAAAGAACGCCATCAGACGTTTGGCGATTTCGCTCGGGATCACGCTGGCTTTTGTTTTTGTTGAGGTCATATCCGGGATCCTCTCGAACTCGCTTGCCTTGCTGACCGATGCAGCTCATAATTTTACCGATGTTCTGGCCCTGGGACTCAGTTGGTTGGCGCTGCGATTGGCAACCAACCCGTCCCATTCCCGCAAGACTTTTGGATATCATCGTGCCGGGATATTGGTTGCCCTTGTAAATTCGACCTCGCTCGTGATCATTGCCTTGGGGATATTCATAGAAGCCTATAAACGTTTTATTGATCCTCCTGATGTTAATGCAGGCATCATGATCCCTGTTGCAGTGGTGGCGGTTATCGTGAACATCGTGACAGCCTTGCTGGTGAGGCAAGGCTCGGAGCGTGATCTTAACATGCGAAGTGCTTTCCTACACTTGATGGGAGATGTGTTATCCACCATTGGGGCGGTTGTCGCAGGTTTTATCATCCTGTTCACAGGGTTGAATTGGATCGATCCACTGGTCAGTATTTTCATCGGATTCCTGATCCTGTGGAATGCCTGGGGGATCGTCCGCGAATCCCTTGATATCCTGATGGAGGCAACTCCTGCTGACATCGATGTGGATGCCATGCTGGTGGACATTAAGGAAGTTGATGGCGTCCGCGGGGTTCATGACTTGCACATCTGGAGCATCAACCACTCCATGCGAACGCTTTCCGCCCATATATTAACGGATGACATTCCCATAAGCCAGGGTGCCAGGATACAGGACGTCCTGTCGGACCTCCTGGCCAGAAAATACCGGGTGGCGCATGCCACCTTGCAGCTGGAATGTGAGGGCTGCAATCCTCCGGATCTGTACTGTGAGCTTGTCGGATGATGAAGATCCATCAACGACTGAGTGTTCGTCTTCCATCCTTAATATATCCTTATTACTCAGACCCAAAGAATCGATCCGAAAATTCAAAATAAGGTGTCATTCTGAGGAGTGAACCAACGAAGGATCTCCGATTACGAGAGTAATTTTTCTTTTAAGTTGTTATTCATCGCTTCTTAAGGTCGCTCAGAATGACATTGAAAATTATTATCGGATAGATTTTTAAGGATTCCCTGGCAAGAGAAACTTTGATGGACTTTACGCGAGTAGTTCCATTTGTACAAACCAACCGGTTCAAGAAAGAACATCCCGGGATCATACGCATTGGCACGCCTGTCATTTCTGAGCCCTGAAAAGGAGATAATGGAATTTCGGTGAATTTTGAGAAGCAGCCCGAATTGGATTAAAATGAGATCGGATCATCACCCTGGTGATCAGCAGAACGTAAATAAGGAGGAGCTCATGAAACCTGGAAATTTAATTTTCGTAACTGCTTTCTTCTTATTGGCAGGCTGTGGTCCAAATGTCCAGATCGTAAATCATCCCAAGCCGGATCTCAAGGTGGATTTTTCTCCATTTGAAGAGATGGGGTGTCCCCGCAACCAATCCGGTTATCTGAATTGCCAGGAGGATAGCTCCTTGTATGGGCTGGGATGTGATTTTATTCGACCTGCCTCGGAATTCCTGGGAGGCCTGACTCCCGCATACCCGCTGGCTGTGTGCATATACCGACCCTATATTCATCCTGAGTTGACGGATCGGTATAGCCTTCCGGATGGCGAATATTTCTTCAACGAGGGCGGGACAATGCCGGACCTGGTTCGTTATGTGATCCTGGTGGATGGTTCCTTCAAGTTGATCAAGAATCCGGATGAATTCAGGGCTGTGTTCTCACCGGTGGACTCGCAGGAGGAAGCATTAAGTTTTTCACTGGTTATGAAGAATTTATATGCCACGTATGGCCGTGAAGTTGACCAAAAACTTGACTATTATGTTAAAGTCCTGGAGGATACCCATGTGGAAAAGGTGAACGATGACTATGTCGTCCACGTTTTTGCCTACCAACTCTTTGGATGTGGTCCCCACAATACCTATGCGATCGATATGAAAGTGACAGTGGATGGATTTGTAGAAGAGATCCAGCGGGAGAAGATCTTCAATGATCCTGCAAATGATGACCTTTGCGTGGATTGATCTTTTGGAATATAATAGCCTTTCGTGATGCTTCGTCTGGAGAATTTTGATTGAAGATACTGACCGTACTGACCTATTACCGTCCTCATACCTCCGGCCTGACGATCTACGCCGAACGATTGGTACGAGCCTTTGCCAGGCGGGGTCACCAGGTCACGGTACTGACCACGCAATACGACAAAAGCCTGCCTCGCCAGGAAATTCTGGACGATGTAAAAGTGATCCGCCTCCCGGTGGTTGCGCGCGTTAGCAAAGGCGTTCTGTCCCCGACATTTGGATTGGTCGCCACCAGATTGGCCTGGGAAAATGATGTGATCCAGTTGCACCTGCCTCAATTTGATGCGCCGGGAGTGGCATTCCGGGGTAGGTTGTTCGGCAAGCCGGTCGTATTGACCTACCATTGCGATCTGCTTCTCCCTTCCGGACTCTTCAACCGCATTGTAAATCTGGTCGTTCAATTCCAGAATAATATGGCTGGACTTCTGGCGTCCCACATTGTTACCTATACCCGGGACTACGCAGATCATTCATCCTACCTTTCACGCTATCAAAGAAAATTGACGCCCATTCTGCCCCCGGTCGAACTTCCGGTTGCTGCGCCTGGGACCATAACGACCTTTGCTGCCCAGCACCAGCTTTTTAGCCAGAGACCAGTCATTGGCATGGCTGCCCGTTTCGCTGCTGAGAAAGGGGTGGAGGTCCTGTTGGATGCCCTGCCAAAGGTTCTGGAGAAATTCCCGAATGCCCAAGTCTTGTTTGCTGGTCAATATCAGGATGTAATGGGTGAGCAGGTTTATGCCGAACGCCTGATGCCGCGCATCCGGGCTTATCAGGATGGAGGCCACTGGAAGTTTTTGGGAGTCCTAAACCCCGAACAGATGGCTGCTTTTTATCCCAACCTGGATGCGCTCGTGGTTCCTTCCCTCAATTCAACGGAAGCATTTGGACTGGTCCAGATCGAAGCGATGCTGAACAATGTCCCATGTGTGGCATCAGCCTTGCCGGGCGTGCGTCAACCGGTCTGGATGCACTCGATGGGTGAAGTGGCTGAAATTGGCAGCGCGAATGAACTGGCGGATGGTCTGCTCAAGGTGCTTTCCGGACCTGAAAAATACCATTGCGATATCAAGCAGCTGGCCGGAATTTACGATCCGGATTCCGTGGCGGCCAGGTATGAAGAATTATTTGAAGCGCTGAAGCATCTCCATAAACCGGAAAATTAAACAGCAGCCTTTGGAGCCCCTTAAAACTTCGTGGAAAGCATTGGAAACCTATAGCCGTGTCAATTAATGAAAAGGACTACTTAAATCTCCACCTGCGGGAACTGCCGTATTTTCGCGCCCTCATTCGAGCCGTGGAGGCTTCCTATTACCAGGATCTGGACCTTCACTCTCCCATCCTGGATGTCGGTTGCGGGGATGGGCACTTTGCCAGCCTGGTTTTTAAAGAGAAAATTGATGTTGGTCTTGACCCCTGGTACAGACCCATCCACGAAGCAGGCAAACGGGTTTGTTACCGGCTGCTGGTTGAAGCGGACGGAGGGAATTGTCCGTTCCCGGGGGATGCCTTTGGCAGCGCCTTCAGCAATTCCGTTCTGGAACATATTCCTCATGTCGAGGCTGTATTAAAAGACACTGCCCGCGTTCTCAAGCCGGGTGCACTGTTCGCATTTTGTGTTCCCAATCCCCGCTACTTCAGCTCGCTGGCATTGACCCATGTATTCGGAACGAGGTATGAAGACTGGTTCCGGAAGATCTCTCGGACCGAGCATGCTGATGACCCGCAGGTCTGGAAGGATCGCCTGGAAGAAGCCGGTTTTGAGCTGGAGCGCTACTGGCACTATTTTTCCCCATCCGCCATGCGGGTCTTGGAGTGGGGACATTATTTTGGGCTACCTTCGCTGGTTGCCCATTTCCTGACAGGCAAATGGATTTTGGCTCCGAACCATTTTAATCTGTTCCTGACCGAGAAATTTGTCCGCCGTTTCGCTTCCACTGCCCCCGTGGAAGATGGGACCTTCACTTTTTACCTGGCTCGCAAACCCTTCTCCCATTAAGAACGTCTGACAGGTGAACATGCCATTTGATGATCAATATTTCTCCACCCATACCTACGCTGGCATTTCTTTTGGAAAATACAGCCAGTATTGGTGGTCTAATCGCTTCTTTGCCAGGCTGGCACGCCGTTATGGTAATCAGGGGAGCAGGCTGCTGGAGATCGGTAGCGGGCTGGGGCACCTGGTGGGACAGCTAGGCGATAAATTTGTGATCGTTGGGTTGGATGTCAATCACTGAGCGCTGGTTCGATCGAAGTCTGTGGCTGAGTCAACCTTCTTCCAGGTTGGAAGCGCCATGGAACTCCCGTATTCAGATGGAAGTTTTGGATTGGTCATCATTAAACACGTGGTCGAGCATCTGGAACGACCCGAAAAATGCATTCAAGAGTTGATGCAGGTACTGGCTCCCGGGGGTGTTCTGATCTTGGCCACCCCCAACCTGGATTCCTTGTTGAAACCTTTGAAAGGTGAGACCTGGATCGGCTACCAGGACCCCACCCATATCGCTCTGAAACCACCTAAGGAGTGGCTTGATTTGCTGCGAGCTGAAGATTTCAAGATCGAGCGGGTATTCGCCGACGGATTCTGGGATGTTCCTTATGTGCGCTGGATACCAAAAACATTTCAAAAAATATTGTTTGGTTCACTGGGTGGTCTTCAGGCAGTCAGCGGTCTGGTTTACTTGCCCTACCGTTGGGGTGAGAGTATCATTGTGATAGCCCTGCGAAAATGGGTCCATTAATCAGTATTCAGGGCGAAAACCAGTAGATCAAGGATAAAGCAAAGAGACGATGGATGAACCAAGTGTTCTGGATTATGTGAGATCAAAACTCAGATTCAGACGGGCACAAAATTTGGAATTGCCCCCTGTGGATGAAAACCCGGTCGATCCTGAAAATAAACCTGAACCATTGGTTCAGCCGGGTGTCTTTCCCTGGCGTTCCTTGATGGCAGTTGTCCTGGCTCTGGCAGGGCAAAGGACCTTGGAACCTTCCAACCAGAACTGGATGGTGGGGGTCGGTTTTTACCTGCTGGGAGTGGCATTTCTGATCTGGTCTGTGATGCGTTCGGAATGGGTCCTTGCGCCAATCCCAGTCCAGGAATCACGCCTCGATCCATTAATTGTCCGCATGACTGCCTTGATCCCGACTGGGATCCTGGCATTGGCGGCTTTCTTTTTGTTTGGCGGTAATTTGTTCACACCATTAAACCTGACCATATGGCTTCTGTCCATTGTTTTTTTGTTGTGGGCATTCTGGTTGCCAGGGTTGAATGGGGAGGGGATTTGGGCAAGGTTCCAAAATTTTGTCTGGCGTGATCCATGGCAGATCCGGATCTCGCGCTGGGATTTGCTCTTTCTCGCGGTGGTCATCCTGGTTGTTTTCTTCCGGACTTACCAGCTGAACGGCATTCCCGCTGAACCTTTCAGCGACCATGCCGAGAAGATATTGGATGTTTATGACGTCAGTATTGGGCAAACCCATATCTTCTTCCCGCGCAATACAGGCCGGGAAGGGCTCCAGATGTACCTGACCGTGGCTGTGGCCTGGTTGTTCGGCACCGGTCTATCCTTTTTAAGCTTGAAGATCGGGACTGTCATGTGTGGACTTGCCACGCTGCCCTACATGTACCTGTTGGGCAGGGAGATCGCCAACCGCAAAGTGGGGTTGCTCGCCATGTTGCTGACCGGGATCGCCTATTGGCCGAATGTCATCAGCCGGGTTGGATTGCGCTTTCCGCTATACCCTCTCTTCGTTGCTCCCGTTTTGTTCTACCTGATAAGGGGTCTGCGGCGCTCCTGGCGGAATGATTTCATCATGGCAGGTTTATTCCTCGGACTGGGACTGCATGGCTACAGCCCATTCCGGATCATGCCGATCCTGGTTGTCATTGCGATCTTCTTATACATCCTGCACCGCCAATCCCGGGATAACCGTAAACAGGCTTGGGTTTGGCTGGGGCTCCTGGCGATAACTGCACTTTTTGTCTTCCTGCCTCTCCTGCGCTTCTGGTTGCAGAATCCGACCGCTTTTGGATATCGGGCTTTTTCACGCCTGGGGAGTGTGGAACAATCCCTGCCAGGAGTCTGGTGGCAGATCCTGTTATCCAATACCTGGAATGCGATCCGGATGTTAAATTGGTCGGACGGAGAGATCTGGGTTCATTCCGTGACGAATCGCCCGGCATTGGACGTGGTTTCTGCTGCCTTCTTCATCCTGGGTCTGATCCTGGTCTTCCTTCGCTACCTGAGGGAACGGAACTGGCTTGATCTTTTCCTGATCCTATCAATTCCCTTCCTGATGCTGCCTTCGATCCTTTCGCTGGCATTCCCGGGCGAAAACCCGGCGCTAAACCGGACGGCAGGCGCATATATCCCAGTTTTCCTGATCCTGGCTATGGCGTTCGATGGATTGCTGGAAGGAATTAAAACAACGCTATCCCACTCAAAGGGAAAATTTCTGGCCTGGATCGTGGCAGGATTCCTGCTGATCTTATCCGCCACCCAGAATTACGACCTTGTTTTCAACCAGTATAACCAACAATTTCGGATGGGTTCATGGAATTCGTCCGAGATGGGGCAGGTCATCAAGCAATTCGGGCAGACCTATGGATCCACGGATAACACCTGGATCATCCCATATCCCTACTGGGTGGACACACGCCTGCCGGGAGTGTGGGCTGGTATCCCGAACCGTGATTTTGCCGTCTGGCCTGAATATCTTTCGGAGACGATGCCGATTTCGGGTCCAAAACTATTCATTTACAATATTGAAGATAAGAAAGATGAAGGTCTGCTGCGAAATTATTATCCAACCGGTACATTCAGCCGCTATTTCTCAAAAACAGTAAACCATGATTTTATGATCTTCTTGGTTCCAGCTCAATTACCTTGAATTGGCTACCTCGTGGATAGGAACTGGATTGATCTTGGGATGACAAAAAATATATGGATGTAGATTTGAAGGAAGCCAGGCACAAGAATAAATTTAATTGGTTATATGATCTGTTGTTCCTGGTCGTACTGATCGGGGCAGCCTTTCTACGACTGCAAGGCAGCAATTGGGGCGGGCTTCAACATCAGCACCCGGATGAAGGTTTTCTGACCTCTGTGACGTATGATATCGGTCTGGTGGGTGCGACCTCAGACCCATTCCCGCTGCCGACAACTCTGACAGCTCCCTGGAGGGTCAACTTTCCCCGTGAATTCCCGGATTGTACTTCCTGGGGTGGGTATTTCGATACCTCCTGTTCTCCATTAAACCCGCACAACCGGGGGCATGCTTTCTATGTTTATGGAACTCTGCCGATCTTCATGACGCATTACCTGGCAGTCTGGACACACCAGATGAACGATTTGAAGTTGTTCGGCAGGCAGCTTTCTGCCCTGATGGACCTGTTGACGATCGCCATTCTGTATTTGATTGCAACCAGGCTGTATGGCCGGCGGGTGGCCCTCCTGTCAGCCATGTTCTCCTCCCTGGCAGTGATGCAGATCCAACAGTCCCACTTTTTCACAAGCGACCTGTTCGCCAACTTCTTTATATTTTTGACGATCTTCTTCGCGGTTGAGATCGTCAGTGGGGAGCGCACCAAATTTCCAGGTGATGGAGTCCAACAGCCAGAGGCACAGGGTAGCAGTGTTGCTGGAATGATTAAAAAATTGGTAAAAGAACGTGATTTCTGGTTGAGCGCCCTGTTAGGGTTGGCGTTCGGCATGGCGGTGGCCTCGAAATTGAACGCAGCTCCCCTGGCATTGATCCTGCCTCTGGCTTTCATTGTCAAATACTACAAACGGGAAGGCGAATACAGCCATCCGGATATATTTGGACAGGTCCTTCTTTTCCTGGTGGTCGGTGGATTGTTGGCGATCATATCCTTCCGGATATTTCAGCCTTATGCTTTCGAAGGTCTGGGCTTGAACCCGCAATGGCTGTCAAATATCAGCGAACAACGCGCCCAGGCGAATGCCAATTCAGACCTGCCCTGGAATTTACAATGGGCTCGTCGCTCTCACTTATATTCATTTGAAAATCTGACCAGATGGGGACTCGGCTTGCCCCTGGGTATATTGGCCTGGGCTGGTTTCCTGTGGATGGGGTGGCGTAGTCTCCGGGGTGAATGGCGCAAGCATTTCTTGCTCTGGGCATGGACAGCAGGTTACTTTGTCTGGCAGTCCATGCAATACAACCCAACCATGCGTTATGAATTGCCGATCTATCCTTTGCTGGCACTGATGGCTGCCTGGCTGTTGGTCTGGTTATGGGATCTGGGTAATTCAAAGGCTCCGGTTCATGCAAAAGTGTTTCCTCGACGATGGGTCGGTATTGTCAGCGTGATCGTTGGCCTGGGGGTTCTGGCAGCGACAGCATTCTGGGCGATCAGCTTTAGCGGAATCTACCTACGCGATGAAACACGCATGGCAGCCTCAAAATGGATCTACCAGAATGTACCCGGTGCGATTACGCTGGACATACAACCGGATTCGGGTGAGACTTACCATCAACCCCTGCCTTTTCAACAGGGGAATGTCATCCAATCCGGGCTGCCGTATGATACGTACTTTGTTGCCCAGGTGGATGGGATATTAAATGAGATCCTCCTGCCTCATGTCACCGATTCCAATGTTAGCGGCTTGCAGACATTAAACCTGTGGATCTCAAGCACGCCTCCTCCGCTTTCACCTGGGCAGGAGCTGGCTGCTGCTGCTATCACCGCGGATTTTGGATCCGGAGACCCACTCCAGGGCGAAGCCTATACCTTTAAATTGGATCAAGGTCTGCAGGTCAGCATTGGAGAGACTTATTATCTCCATTTCGAAACCAGCGGCGGATCCCTGCTTTTGGGTGGTTCTGCTGTTGTAAATGAGACGGATTATGACTATGGATTGCCTTTTCGGATCGGTGGGTATGATGGATTTGGAGGTTTATATCGCGGAGACCTGAACCTGCAAGTCTACTGGGATGACAACCCGGATAAATTGACCCGCTTCATCTCCACCCTTAATGCTGCAGATTACATCTTCGTTCCGACCAACCATCAGTATGGGCAGATAACACGTCTGCCTGAGCGTTACCCCCTCACGACTGCCTATTACCGGGCTTTGTTGGGATGCCCGGAAGGCAAGGAGATCATCTGGTGTTATCGTAACGCTCAACCGGGGACTTTTGAAGGTAAGCTGGGGTTTGACCTGGTGGCGGTTTTCACCTCTTACCCTTCACTTGGCAATTTTGTGATCTATGACCAGTCCGCAGAGGAAGCCTTCACGTTTTATGACCACCCGAAGGTGATGATCTTTAAGAAGAGCGCCGATTATGATCCCGCCCAGATGGAATCCCTATTAACTGCGGTTGACCTGAGCAATGTCATCCGTCTCACCCCCGGGCAGGCGGATGATTATAAAAGTCTGATGTTGCCTTCGGATCAACTGGCAAGGCAGCAGGCTGGCGGGACCTGGTCCGACCTGTTTGATACCGGTGTATTTTACAATCGTTACCCGGTTGTTGGACTGATCTTTTGGTATTTGACCGTCCTTCTCCTGGGCTGGTTGGCTTACCCGATCGTTCGCCTCGCAATGCCTGGGCTGAGCGATCACGGCTACCCATTTGCGCGTACTTTCGGATTGTTATTATGGGCCTGGCTGGCCTGGATGGCAGGATCGCTGGGGTTCTCCTACAACCGGATCACCATAGCAGCCTTGTTTCTCTTCCTGGCAGTGACCGGAATTGCCTTGGCTTATTACCAGCGCAAGGAGTTGAAAGAAGAGATTCACACCAGGTGGAGATATTTCCTGATGGTGGAAGGTATCTTCCTGTTATTCTTCCTGTTGGACCTGGCGATCCGCCTTGGTAACCCCGATCTGTGGCATGCCTACAAGGGTGGCGAGCGCCCCATGGACTTCTCCTACCTGAATGCGGTTCTCAAAAGCACCAGCTTCCCGCCATATGACCCCTGGTTCGCAGGCGGATATATCAACTATTATTATTTTGGATATGTCCTGGTGGGTACCCCGGTAAAGTTTTTAGGGGTTGTGCCTTCCATCGCCTATAACTACATCTTGCCGACCTTGTTCGCCATGCTGGCTGTCAGCGCTTTCTCAGTCGGGTGGAATATCATGGACGCAGGGCTCAAGACAGATGATGGGAATTGGAAACGTTTGTTCAAACGCCTGCCATTCATCACCGGTTTCTCATCAGCTGCAGCCATGCTGCTGCTTGGCAACCTGGGTGTCATCCGGATGCTCTACCAAGGATTTCAACGGATGGTCGCTCCCGGCGGCGTGATTGATTCGAGCAATATTTTCCAGCACTGGTGGTGGGCGATCCAGGGTTTCCTTAAAACCCTCTCAGGAGTCCCCCTGCCATACATCACGGGCGATTGGTACTGGCTGCCAAGCCGGGTCATTCCTGCCCCAGGTGATATCGAGCCGATCACCGAGTTCCCATTATTCACCTTCCTTTATAGTGATCTGCATGCCCACATGATCGCCTTGCCTTTGACCGTCCTTGCACTGGCCTGGGCGTTGTCCCTCCTTAAGTCTGGAGCAACCTGGAAAGGAACATTGGGAACGGTGAGTGGCTTCGGCTTGGGAGCGCTCGTGATCGGTTCGCTCAAGCCCACCAATACCTGGGATTATTATACCTACCTGGTGCTGGGAGTCCTGGCGATCGCGTATGCCACCTGGCGCTCGCCCCTAAAGGGATCCCGTTTTCGCTCGATCCCTTCAAAGACATGGCGCTTAATCATCACTGGAACCCTCATGCTTGTTGTGGTCTTGTTGTCCATGATCCTGTTCCAGCCATTTTCAAAATGGTTCTACCAGGCTTATGGCTCCGTGGATTTTTGGAAATATGGACATACCCCTGTCGGATCATATTTGACCCAATGGGGTGTGTTCCTGTTCTTCATCGTTTCATGGATGACATGGGAAACCCGGCAATGGATGGCTGAAACACCGCTCTCAGCTCTCGAAAAGCTGCGACCCTACCGTGCCTTGTTACAGATCCTGGTTTTCCTGTTGGTGGCTGCCATACTGGTATTGCTCATTTTGAAGATCGCGATCGCCTGGTTGGTGCTGCCTCTGGGTGCCTGGGCAACGATCCTGATCCTGAAAAAAGATATGCCAGATGTGAAACGCGCCGTCCTGTTCCTGGTGGGGACCGGCCTGGTGCTGACCCTGGTCGTGGAGCTGGTTGTTTTGCGCGGTGATGTGGGGCGGATGAACACGGTTTTTAAATTCTACCTGCAAGCCTGGGTCTTGATGGGGTTAAGCGCTGCGGCTGCTTTTGGCTGGTTGTTGACAGAGATTCCCAAGTGGCGATTCAACTGGCAATCCACCTGGTATTTCTTTTCAACCGGTCTGGTGATTTGCGCAAGTCTGTTTCTGATATTGGGCGGCATGGACAAGATCAAGGACCGCTGGGCTCCAGACGCCCCTCATACGTTGGACAGCATGACCTATATGGAATATTCCACATATGCGGATTTCGGGGTGGATATGGACCTCAGCCAGGATTATCGTGCCATCCAGTGGATGAATCAAAATGTGAGCGGCTCACCGGTGATCGTGGAAGCGAATGTCACTGAATATCACTGGGGTTCACGTTTTACGATCTACTCCGGATTGCCGGGGGTGCTTGGTTGGAACTGGCACCAGCGCCAACAAAGAGTCCTGTCTTCAAATACCGTATTCCAACGAGTGGACGAGATCGCAGCATTTTATAAAACACCAGATCCGGTCCTGGCTGTGGACTTCTTAAGAAAATACAATATCCGTTATATTGTAGTAGGTCAACTGGAACGGGCGGAATATCGGGATCCGGAGAACGCAGATGCCGGACTGATGAAATTCGAAAGGTACAATGGGACCTTGTGGACCGAAGTTTACAGGGAAGGGCAGACCGTCATCTATTCCGTGGCGGGTGGTTGAAAGGACTGAACGCCTTTATGATGAAAATTTACCATATCACCTCAAGCAAAGCCTGGGAAGAGGCAAAAAAGAAAGGCAGTTATCAGGCTGATTCGCTTGCCAGCGAGGGATTCATCCATTGCTCAAAGCTTGAGCAGGTCTTGCGTGTAGCTGAATCGTTTTATCGCGGCCAGTCCTGCTTGTTATTGCTGCAGATCGATCCGGTTGACCTCATCCCGGATGTGCGCTGGGAACCAGGCAACGATAAACCGGATGAACTCTTTCCGCATATTTATGGCCCGTTGAACTTGAACGCAGTCTGCGAGGTGATGGACCTCAACCAGGACCCAGAGGGGCATTTCATTCTGCCTTCAGTGTAAAATAATCATGATGATGACGAATTTAATGATCCTCGAGGTTGTACCTCAGGCTGCCATTCTCCTAGATCAGGTTCTTGGTTCCTTTGGTGATAACATTCCTGGCAATGGTGTTAAAACCAGGGGCAGGTCGTCCTGGGAAGCCTTTTCATCAAGTATTGCCAGACCAGGTAGCAGCCTGGTGAAATGAGATTTTCATGATGGTGAAGGACGTATCTCTGTAAATATGATCGAATTCCTGGGCTGGTACATGGCAATAACCGTTCTAAGCTGGCTGACATTTCCATTGGTGTATGCTTTGTTTCCGGCATTGGCGGATCGTGGATTCAGCCTTGCCCGTGCGGCTGGCTTGCTGGTCTGGGGCTATCTCTTCTGGATGTTGACTTCCCTCGGGATCGCACAGAATGACCTGGGTGGCCTGGTCCTGGCGGGTTTGATCCTGACGGGCGTCAGTGTCTGGGCTGGCAGGAACCGCTTGCAAGAGATGAGAAGCTGGATACAAGAACATCTATCCATGTTGATCACGGTCGAGATCTTGTTCCTGGTATTCTTCACCCTTTTAACCATCATTCGTGCAGCCAATCCGGAGATCTCGGGTACCGAAAAGCCAATGGAATTGGCTTTTATTAATTCGATTTTACGCTCCCCGACCTTTCCACCGCGTGACCCCTGGTTGTCCGGATATAGTATTTCGTATTATTACTTTGGGTATGTGCTGACCGCCATGCTGGCTCGTTTGACCGGGGTTGCAGGCAGCATTGCTTTCAACCTGATGCTTGCTCTGGTCTTTGCCATGAGCGCAACAGGTTCCTATGGCATCATTTATAACCTGCTGGCTGCCATGCGGAAAAATCAGCCAGGGCTGCCTCAAAAGAACGGCACGATCCTGCCTGTTCTGGGACCGACCTTCTTTTTAATATCCAGCAACCTGGAAGGTTTCTTGGAAGTAATCCACCGCAAGGGACTATTCTGGACTTTTGCAGCCGATGGGACAGCCACATCCCCCTTCTGGAAGTGGTTGGATATCAAGGATCTGAGCCTGGCTCCCAACCAGCCCCTGGCCTGGCTTCCCGACCGTTACCTTTGGTGGTGGCGGGCTTCGCGCGTGGTCAGTGACACCACCCTCCAAAATGCCTCCCAGGAGTTGATCGATGAGTTCCCGGTCTTCTCTTACATATTGGGTGACCTTCATCCCCATATCCTGGCGCTGCCATTTGGCTTGCTGGCTGTCAGCGTGGGATTGAACCTGTTCCTGGGAGGGTGGCGTGGGCAGACCACGATCGCTGGCATCAAATTCCCGATCCAATGGCAGGGTCTATTGATTCCAATGCAGGTGTTGGGCGGCCTGGCTTTTCTGAACACCTGGGATATCCTGACTGCAGCAGCCCTGGTGTGCGGCGCTTTTTTATTGCTGCGGAGCGTGGAGGCGGGCTGGAGTTGGCGGCGCATTGAAGAAACCCTGACATATGCCCTGACGGTCGGCATTGGCAGCTTGCTGCTGTATGTACCTTTTTACATCGGATTCTCTTCCCAGGCGGGTGGCATCCTGCCCAACCTGGTTAATCCAACGCGTGGCGCACATTTGTGGGTGATGTTTGGCGGTTTGTTGCTTCCGATCTTTGCCTATCTTGCAAATATTGTATTTGGACAGAAATTGAAGGCGAATTGGAGAATAGCCCTCCTGGTAATTCTCGGACTGGTGCTGGCTTTTTGGAGCCTGACCTGGCTGGGAAGCTGGCTGGTTTACACCTTGCGGCCGGCTGATGCAGCCCTTTTCTTCCAACAGCAAGGAGTTTCCGACCTGGCGACATTATTTAGGCTGGCTGGTCAGCGCCGTTTCCTTTACATAGGTGGCCTTTTGACAATGGTGTCGTTATTGGTCGGCGGGTTGGCCTTGCTGGTTGGAGTGCTGACCGGGACCAATAAGGATCGCACCGAGGTTGCAAATGACGAGACAACTGCTGCCATTGTAACAAAGAAGACGAGCGACCCACTGCCATTCGTTCTGATGTTGCTCCTTTTTGGAGGCTTGCTGGTGCTGGCGCCGGATTTTGTTTTTCTGCGGGACCAATTCGGATGGCGCATCAATACCATCTTTAAATTCTATTTTCAAGCCTGGATGCTTTGGAGCCTGGTCGCAGCTTTGGGCACTTCTGTATTGCTGATGAACTTGCGCGGATCCTGGGATCGGTTATTCCGCCTGGGTCTGACCCTTGTCTTGTTGATGACATTCACCTATACGGTCCTGGGAGTGCTGACCATCACGAATGACCTCAAGCCGGTAAATGGCTGGAACCTGGATGGCGCTGGTTTTGTGAAGCGTTATGATCCGGATGAAGACCTGGCAATCGCCTGGCTTCAAAACGCCCGGGACGGGGTCGTGGCGGAAGCTGTGGGAGGTAGTTACAGCGGGTATGCGCGCATTTCCACGTTCACAGGGATGCCGACCGTACTAGGTTGGCCAGGGCACGAAAGTCAGTGGCGCGGCGGTGCAACTCCGCAGGGGGACCGCCAGGAAGATATCAAGCGTTTGTTTGAAACTTCAAGCTGGGTGGATGCCATGGCGATCCTGGAGAAGTACAACATCCGATATATCTATATTGGCAGCCTTGAACGCAGTACTTATAAAGTTAATGAAGTAAAATTCTTGCGTAATTTGATCCCTGTTTATTCCCAGGGCAGCGTGACCATTTACCCGGCTCCATGAACTGATATTCCTGCCTGACCTCCATAATAAAAATTTATCCTCGAACTTATTTTCACAGTAAAATTATGAACATGACCTCCACCCAAAGACGTTTTACATCGATCCAAGCCCTGTTTTGGCTGGCATTCCTGATAGCCCTCGTCATTCGGCTGATAGATCTTGGCTCGCAACCCCTGACAGATTTGGAATCGAAATGGGCGCTCCAGGCAGCCGGGATCGCCCAGGGCAGCAAACCCTTGCTGGGAGGACAACCTGCATATTTGCTGCTTACCGCCTTTAATTTTTTTATATTTGGGACCAGTAATTTTATGACCCGTTTCTGGCCTGCCGTGGTTGGAGCTGGCCTGGTGCTGGCACCGGCTGGTTTTCAGAAGCAATTAGGACGCAAGGCAGCCATTCTATTAGCCTTCTTCCTGGTATTTGATCCGGGTTTGCTGGCTGTTTCACGTATGGCAGGCAGCCAGATGATGGCTGCTGGTTTTACGGGATTGTGCTTAGCGGCCTGGTACACCAGGCGCTATGAACTGGCTGGATTTTTGGGGGGTGTTGCTCTGTTGTGCGGACCTGCCGTTTGGTTTGGAGGTTTAGGTTTTGGGTTGATGCTGCTCATTCATAAATATACGAAACGCAGAAATGCTGAACCCGTCGCAAAAAATGAAATTGATGCCAGCCACCCTGAACTGATCCCGGATCATGGAAAAAATAACTTGAGAACAACGGTGGTGTGGGGTGCAGCCAGCCTGCTGCTGGTGGGGACGATGGGTTTCCTGGTCCCCAACGGATTGAGCGCATGGGCTGGTTCCATTGCAGAATTCATCGCTGGCTGGGGAACACCTGGCATTGTCCCGTTGTGGTCCTTACCGGTGACTCTGCTGGTGTACCTGCCACTCGGTTTGATCCTGGGACTAATCGGGCTTGTGAGGGGAATCTTTAAGCGGGATCAGGTAGCAAAAACATTGGGGATCCTGGCGGGAGTATTCTTCTTCCTGGCGCTTGTTTACCCTGCCCATAAGACGGGTGATCTGATCTGGATGCTGGTTCCGCTCTGGGGGCTGGCAGCCATTGAACTTGGCCGTTACCTGGAGAGCAACCTGTTAAAAAGCCCGGAGATCGTGATCGCAACGTTGGTAACATTCATCTTTATGGTTTTCATCTGGTTGGATCTGGTCAGCATTTCATCTTCATTCAACGATCCAGCTATTCTCAAGTCCCGCCTGTTCCTGCTGCTTGGTGCGTTCCTGGTTTTGATCTTATGCATGCTGCTTTTCTCAGCCCTGTGGAACGAGCGAATTGCCTGGCTAGGCATTATTTGGGGGGGAACGATCGCGCTGATGTTGTACACGGTCAGCGCTGGTTTTAATGCTACTGGTCTGAGATCGCCTTTTTCTGCAGAACTTTGGCAGCCTTCGGCTCAATTTGTCCAGGCAGATCTGCTTAAGAATACAGTCGTTGAGCTTTCCACCTGGCGGCGTGGCCAGACAAAAGACCTGGAGATAACTGCCACGAACGATCTCAACTCTCCAGCCTTGCAGTGGTTGTTGAGGGATTGGCATGTGGAACAGGTGGATGCGCTTTCACTCGAGACTTCACCTGAACTTGTGGTCCTCCCCCAGGGGGTGGAGCTCAAGATCTCCTCGGCCTATCGCGGCCAGAATTTTATTGTGAGCAAAAAACCGATCTGGGAAGGACTCACCCTGGATGGTTGGTTGCGCTGGATCGTCTACCGAAAGATCCCGGAGCAAACTGAGAGCGTGGTCCTGTGGGCTCGGAATGACCTGTTCCTGGATGGCGGGGCAGTCCTGGATTCGGCGGCTCCTTAGGATTGGTGACTGCCCTGGCTTGTCACTCTTGCGTACCAGGAAGTATAACCCTTAGTTTTCATTTCGACATTAAAAAATTTATTCACCGGCAGGAATCATGACCAAACCGAATATTATAGCAATTGATGGTCCGGCAGCATCCGGCAAATCCACACTGGGCAAGAATCTGGCGAAAGCCCTGGGATATCTGTTCTTTGACACGGGCGTCATGTACCGGGCGGTGGCCTGGATGGTAGTGCAGCGAAACCTGGATGCTTTTAATGAAGCGGCTGTCAGTGCCTTGGCGCTCGAGATCCAGATCGATGTATTACCACCCTCCAGGGCTGATGGACGAGCCTGTGATGTAAGGGTCGATGGCCAGGATGTGAGCTGGGAGATCAGGCGCTCAGAAGTGGAAGCGATCGTTTCCCCGGTCTCGACTTATGCCGCGGTCCGTCATGAGCTGGCTGCCCAGCAGAGGCGCATCGGACTGCGTGGGAAAGTTGTCATGGTGGGACGGGATATTGGCACGGTTGTTTTACCGGAAGCTGATCTCAAAATCTACCTGGATGCCTCGGCCGAGGTGCGAGCCCGCCGGCGTTATGACGAACTTGTGGCACGAGGGCAGGCTCCTATCTTTGACGATATCCTGGCTGGAGTAGTGGGTAGGGACAGGATAGATTCGTCACGGGCTGTAGCTCCGCTGATGGCTGCCAGGGATGCGATCATCCTGGATTCGGACAAGATGGGTATTGATGAAGTATTCAACTACGTGGAGGCTTTATGCAAATAGAGACTTATCGTGTTGCAGCCTGGCGGCGCTGGCTGGCTCGCCCCCTGGTGCGGGGTGTGTTGAAATTGATCTTTGTGATCCTGGCGCCGATCCGTATCAGTGGAAAAGAGAATATCCCATTTGGCAAACCCTATATTTTGGCGATCAATCATGTCTCCCTTTTCGATCCTCCATTTATCATCTCCTGTTGGCCGGAAATGGTGGAATCGCTCGGAGCTGCAGAAGTATGGCATAAACCTGGGCAGGGCATCCTGGCCAGGTTATATGGCGGCATCCCGGTCCACCGCGGGGATGTGGACCGCAAGGCGCTCGATACGGTCCTGTCTGCCTTGCGGGCAGGCAGACCCGTTCTAATAGCTCCGGAAGGTGGCCGCTCCCATGACACCAATATGCGCCAGGCCAGAACGGGCATTGCCTTCATCGCTCAGGAATCGGGTGTTCCGGTCCTGCCGGTTGGCATTGTGGGCACAACCGATGATTTCTGGCACAAGGCGATCCGTGGTAAGCGTCCGCTGCTCGAGTTGCGTATAGGTGAACTTGTCCATTTGCCGACAACGGAAGGAAAGGGTGGTCTGCGCAAGGAATCCCGCCAGAAGAATGCGGATCTGATCATGTCATACATCGCCGGTTTGTTGCCGGAAGATTATCGAGGTGTATATGCCGGAAGCGCTATCCGTCCCGCCCAAACCGGTAAGTGAGGTCTGGCGGCCTGAATTGACGCGTTTACCTGGGTTGAAAGCCGGGCAGCGCTTTTTCAGGTGGTGGATACGCGGCTTTGTGCGCCTGATCGTATTCCTGCTCACCCGGGCTAGGGTGAAAGGTCTGGAGCGATTCCCTCGCAGCGGACCTGCCCTGGTGGTCATCAACCACCTGGGGGATGCCGATGGTGTGCTGGGAATTGCCTTCTGGCCTGTTTTTACCGATCCGTTTGCAAAAATTGAATTGTTCGAACTGCCGATCCTGGGTTGGATCATAGAAAAATACGGCGTCATCTGGGTTCATCGCGGTCGTCCGGATCGGCGTGCAATCAGTGCTGCGCTGGAGGGGTTGCGCATGGGTCGCATCATTTCCATCGCCCCGGAGGGACGTGAAAGCCCGATCGGTGCCCTGGAAGGTGGCACGGAAGGCGCAGCCTTCCTGGCCTGGAAGGCGAATGTTCCAATCGTTCCGGTCGCGATCACAGGCACGGAAAACTGGCGCATCTATGGCAATATGAAAAAATTACGAAGAACGGATGTGACCCTGACAGTCGGGGAGCCGTTCCAACTACCTGCTGAATCGGACAGAAAAAAAGCCCTGGAAGAAGGAACCCGCCGGATCATGGAAGAATTGGCTCGCCTGCTTCCTGCCCAATACAGGGGGATCTACGCTTATGTTGGCGATAGCACGCCCGATTAAATTCTAATACAACTCTTATCCAAATAATCATTGACATGTAGCTGGGGCAAAGATATAGTTAACAAAACTTAACTAATTAGAATGGTTAACAATGTCTCAAACTGAAGAATTTTCCAATGTGGTCCGGAATTGGGCGCAAGTTTTCATGCATCGCTCGATGCATGATTTTAGGCGGTTCATGGAAGAAACCGGCCTTTCTTTTTCGCATATAAATATCCTCATGCGCCTGTTTCACGGTGGCAATTCCGGGGTATCGGAGATCGGTGAACAAATGGGCTTTACGAAAGCCGCCGCCAGCCAGACCGTTGACAAACTGGTCCAAATGGGCTTGATCCGGCGCACCGAAGATCCGCAGGACCGCCGGGCAAAACTGTTGGAGTTGACCGGGCCGGGGCGGGTCATGATCGAAAGAGGCGTGGATCTGCGAAGCAAGTGGATCGAGACGTTAACAGATGATCTCAGCCCTGAGCAACAGGAGCAGATCACCTCAGCCTTGATCCTTCTTACAGACGCCGCCCGCAAAACGATGGGTTAATCAATCCTGAGATCAACCAAAATAAGAATCTGACCTGTAAATTAAGTGGAGGCTGGTTTCATGAACCCAAATTTCTCTTCCACTTTCATGGATCATTGGAAAAAATAGACCTACGTCGTAAAAAAATAAGGAGCACCAACAAACATGGTACGTTTAGCCAAATATCTAAAACCTTATACCCTCCTGATCCTGGTCACGATCGCATTGCTTTTTGTCCAGGCAAATGCGGATCTGGCATTACCGGATTATATGTCCAAGATCGTGAACAATGGCATCCAGCAGGGAGGTGTTGAAAATGCTGTACCGATGGCGATCCGCCAGAGTGAGATGGACCGCCTGGCGGTTTTTTTGAGCGCAGAGGACAAGACCCTGGTATTGGATAATTACACCCTGGTGGACAAAAATTCACCCGATTATGGAAAATATCTTGCGCTTTACCCGGCACTGGCTGACCAACCTGTCTATGTCCGCAATGTTATCGACAAGACAACCATTGATCTATTGGTTCCTGTCATGGCAAAAGCAGAATTGGTGGTTTCCAGCATTGAAAAGATGCTGGCAGACCCGGCCAGCGCTGGCACCATGGGCCAGGGGCTGGGATTTGATCTGACGAAGATCCCGCAGGGTATGGACGTATTCAAAATGCTCTCAATGTTGCCAGCCGCACAACTGGAGAAGCTTAAATCCGGAATCGACCAGAAATTCTCCTCCTTGGGTGACAGCATGATAAACCAGATGGCGGTCGGATTTGTAAAAACAGAATATGACGCATTGGGAATGGATACCAGCAAGATCCAGACTGGTTATATTATCAAGACCGGGGGTTGGATGCTGTTACTGTCCCTGCTCTCGGTCACATGTACAATCATCGTCGGTTTCCTGTCGGCAAAGGTAGCGGCAGGTGGGTCTCGTGACCTGCGCAGGGATGTGTTCACAAAGGTTGAGAGCTTCTCAAATAATGAATTTGATAAATTTTCTACTGCTTCACTGATCACCCGTACCACCAACGATATCACCCAGATCCAAATGGTGGTCGTGATGATCATGCGCATGGTCTTTTACGCCCCGATCATTGGAGTGGGAGGTGTTATCCGCGCCATCGGCAAGAGCGCCAATATGTGGTGGATCATCGCCGTGGCTGTGGTCACATTGCTCGGATTGATCATTGTTGTTTTCTCGATCGCTTTGCCAAAATTCAAGATCATTCAGAAACTGATCGACCGGCTCAACCTGGTAACACGTGAACATCTCTCCGGTATGATGGTTATCCGCGCTTTCAATATGCAGACTTTTGAGGAAGACCGCTTTGACAAGGCTAACAAGGATCTAACCGGCAACACTCTGTTCATCGCTAGGGTCATGGTGGTGATGATGCCCTTGATGATGATGATCATGAATGGCTTGTCCCTGGCGATCATCTGGGTTGGTGCACACCAGGTAGCAAACAATGCCATGCAGGTGGGTGATATGATGGCTTTCATGCAATATGCCATGCAGATCGTCATGGCTTTCCTGATGTTGTCCATGATGTTCATCATCCTGCCGCGCGCCTCCGTCTCTGCTGGACGTATCGCCGATGTCCTTGAGACCGGGCTGGTCATCAAGGATCCGGAGCAACCCAGGAAATTCGCAGATAAATTTAATGGCAAGGTCGAGTTTCGTAATGTGAGCTTCCGCTACCCGGATGCACAGGAAGATGTGCTCCACAACATCAGTTTTGTTGCCCAACCCGGTCAGACGACTGCATTCATCGGATCGACCGGGTCTGGAAAAAGCACCGTGGTCAACCTATTGCCGCGCTTCTATGAAGTGACAGAAGGTGCCATCTACGTCGACGATATTGATATCCGGGAGGTCACCCAGGCAGACTTGCGGGACAAGATCGGTTACATTCCCCAGAAAGGGATGCTTTTTTCCGGGACAGTGGAGAGCAATCTGCGTTATGCAGATGAAAATGCCAGTGAAATATCATTGAAAGAAGCCACAGATATCGCCCAGGCCAGTGAATTCATCTTCGACAAACCGGAAGGCCTGGCAACCGAGATCTCGCAAGGCGGTTCCAATGTTTCGGGCGGGCAGAAACAACGCCTTTCGATTGCCCGGGCGCTTGTCAAGAAACCGCCGATCTATATCTTCGACGATAGTTTTTCCGCCCTTGATTTCAAAACGGAATCAGCTTTGCGTAAATCCCTGAAGAATAAAACAGGGGGCAGCAATGTCCTAATCGTAACCCAACGGGTTTCAACCATCAAGAACGTTGAACAGATCATCGTGCTTGAAGAAGGACGGATCGTAGGAAAAGGCAGCCATGAGGAATTGATGGCAACCTGCGCACCTTATCAAGAGATCGCTTTATCGCAACTGAGCAAGGAGGAATTATCATGAGCATGCATGGCGGAGGAATGACAGGGGGAAGAGGCAGCGCGCCGGTGGCTCGTGGCCCGATGGGAGGCGGTCCGATGGGGATGATGGGCGCCAAAGCGGAGAAACCGCGCGATTTTATAGGCACAATGCTTAAATTGATCAAATATTTAAGCCAGTATAAATTAATGATCATCATTGTATTCGTTTTTGCAATCGCATCGACTGTGGCATCCATCGTTGGACCCAAGATCCTTGGAAAAGCAACGACCAGGTTGTTCGAAGGTGTGCTCGGGCAGATCGCTGGGACAGGTTCCGGAATCGATTTTGCCTATATTGAAAACATTATCATCATGACATTGCTGCTGTATGCGGCCTCCACCTTGTTCAGTTATATCCAGGGTTGGATCATGTCTGGCGTGTCGATGGATATCACCTATCGATTCCGCAAGGATATAGCAGCCAAGATCAATCGCATGCCATTGAAATACTTTGACAAGACCAGCCAGGGCGAGGTGCTATCACGCATCACCAATGATGTGGACACTCTCAGCCAGACCTTGAACCAGAGCATGACCCAGATCATCACTTCGATCATTACCGTGATCGGTGTACTGGTGATGATGTTCTCGATAAGCTGGGTGATGACCCTCATCTCGCTGTTGATTATCCCTCTTTCCATGGTGGTCGTGATGCTGATCATCAAGCAATCACAAAAATATTTTAAACAACAACAGGATTACCTCGGACATGTAAATGGGCACGTGGAAGAAATGTTCGGTGGACACGTGGTGATGAAAGCCTTTAATGGTGAAGCCCGCAGTGTTGAGAAATTTGATACCTATAACAATACCCTTTACAGCTCAGCCTGGAAATCGCAATTCTTGTCCGGCTTGATGATGCCCATTATGATGTTCATTGGCAACCTGGGGTATGTGGCGGTCAGCATCGTAGGTGGGTACCTGGCTGTCAAGAACGCCATCACCGTGGGTGATATCCAGGCTTTCATCCAATACGTGCGCTCCTTCACCCAGCCGATCACGCAGCTGGCCAACATTTCCAATGTCCTCCAGCAAACAGCTGCCGCGGCTGAGCGCGTCTTTGAATTCATGGCTGAAGATGAAGAAAGCCCGGAGTCAGATCAGCCACTGGTCATGGATTCCCTGAACGGCAAGGTCGAGTTTAAAAATGTCCGTTTTGGCTACGATCCGGAAAAAGTTGTCATCAAGAATTTCTCGGCTTCAATCCAACCCGGGCAAAAGATCGCCATTGTGGGTCCGACTGGAGCTGGCAAGACGACCATCGTAAAGCTCTTGATGCGCTTCTATGATATTGAAAGCGGTGCCATCCTGGTGGATGGGCATAATATCAATGAATTCAAGCGGGGAGACCTGCGCTGCATGTTCGGAATGGTCTTGCAGGATGCCTGGTTATATAACGGCTCGATCATGGAGAACATTCGCTATGGACGGACAAATGCCAGTGACGAGGAAGTGTACGCGGCAGCCCGAGCTGCCAGGGTCGATCATTTTGTACGAACCCTATCCGAAGGTTATAACCTGGTACTGAATGAAGAGACGACCAACATATCCCAGGGACAGAAGCAGTTGATGACCATCGCACGGGTCATCCTGGCTGATCCATCCATCCTGATCCTGGACGAAGCAACCAGTTCAGTCGACACCCGGACCGAGGTGTTGATCCAGGAGGCAATGGATAATCTCATGTCGGGCAGAACAAGTTTCATCATTGCCCACCGCCTGAGCACCATTCGTAATGCAGACCTTATCCTGGTCATGAATGAAGGCGACATTGTCGAGCAGGGGACTCATGAAAACCTGCTTGCTCGCAGCGGATTCTACGCTGAGTTGTATAACAGTCAGTTTGAACGCTCGCTGGCGGAATAAAATTTGATCTCTCAGGGGTTTTCATTGAATATCGGAAACCCCTGAGAACCTTGAAATGAAATAAAAGATCAGGATAATAATTTTGGTCCAGGCCAAAATTGGTTTGACCAAATTAAAACGTTACGGTATAATACTACGTCTGTCTGGAAAGCCCCGGTAAAAATAATTGCCGAAGGGCGCTGAAATCTGTAATTATAGAGGAAGTCTACATGTCAACAAAACGTACATATCAACCAAAGATCCGACGCCGTATGCGTGTACACGGATTCCGACAACGAATGACAACTGCGGACGGACGCAATGTCCTCAAACGCAGACGATTGAAAGGTCGCTTGAGACTGACAGTTCGCATGAACGAGCATGTCAAACGAATAAAGTGGTAGAAATCTTCCCACTGAAAATTCTTAAGAGACGTTCGATTTTTTTTCTGTTGCTTTTTCAATTCTGGGATCATTTGAAATACAGGTGAAGAAACAATTTCGCCTGACCCGGTCTACCGATTTCAAGCGGGTGCGGCATTTCGGAAAGTCTTATGCCCATCCGCTTGTCGTCTTGTATGTCACTGCCACCGGTGAACCAAATTCAAGAATTGGCATATCCGCCGGTCGCTGGGTAGGTGGCGCTGTAGACCGAAACCGGGCGAAAAGGTTGCTGCGGGAAGCAGCACGCAGTCTTTATTCCCAGATAATACCAGGCAATGATCTCTTATTGATCGCAAGAAGACCATTACCGACAACCAATTTATCAGCCACGCACGATGCCCTGTTTTCACTTCTGCAGCGTGCCGGGTTGACCAGCAATTTATGACAACCTACAGTTATTTGCCCGATGAGTACCCAAATGAACCCAGATTGCGGGATATGTCCCGTACGATTTGGAATTGGCCGCGCCTGGTCCTCCTGGGATTAGTCCGTTTTTACCAAATGACCATCTCCCGCATGATGCCTGCCAATACTTGCCGTTTTTATCCTTCCTGTTCCCATTATGGCTACCAGGCAATTTATAAATATGGTGTGCTCAAAGGCGGGTTACAGGCAATCTGGCGCGTCTTACGCTGTAACCCTTTCAATCCCGGGGGAGTTGACCCCGTTAACTAGGAGAAAATAAAGGCTCCATGAAAACAAAAATTCTTTACTATACAATCGGTTTACTCATCCTGGCATTCCTATTGAGCGGATGCAGCACCGGAATGACCCCCTCCTCCTGGGCGGGCATCACATCGGATGGAGAAACAGCCTATATAGCCATGGCGAGCCATGTCTATGCCGTGCAGGTTTCCAATGGAACTGAACGGTGGCGTTTTCCGGAAAAACCGGATGCCAAGAAGACATTTTTTGCTGCTCCCACCCTTACTTCGGATGGCCAATTGATCGTCGGAGGTTATGACCGTATTCTCTACAGTCTTTCCCCTTCCAATGGCGCAATTAATTGGACCTTTGAAGATGCAAAGGATCACTGGATCGGCAGCGCAGTCGCAGGTAAAGATATGATCTTTGCACCTTCGGCGGATTACCATCTATACGCTCTGGATTTGCAGGGCAAGCTGGTTTGGAAATTCACAGCCGGGCAGGCTTTGTGGGGTACGCCTGTGATCGATGATACCAACGTCTATTTTGGCTCAATGGATCACAAGGTATATGCCTTGAACATGACGACCGGAAAAATGGTCTGGTCGACCGAGTTGGACGGTGCCATCCAGGGTGCCATCACCCTGGGACCGGATGGTGTATTGTATGCAGGTACACTGGGTGACTCTGTATTTGCCCTGGATAACGCAACTGGAAAAACCCTTTGGCAGCACACAGCTACAAGCCGGGTTTGGTCTGCACCTGTCATAGGGGATGGCTGCCTTTATGTTGGCGACCAGGCAGGCAGGATCGTCTCACTTGCAGTTGATTCAGGTAAAGAGAATTGGGGCATTCAACCAGACGGCCCGGTCCTTGGATCACCCCTGGTCTTGACCGGTAATATTGTTTTTGGGACCGAATCAGGTTCTCTTATTGCTGTGGATCCTGGGGGAAAGATCTCCTGGACACAAGCGATAACCGGAAAATTGTACAGCACCCCGGTCCTGGCCGGAGATCTTCTCCTGGTTGCACCGGTGGAAGGCGATGCCACTTTGGTCGCCCTCGACCAGAACGGAACTCAACAGTGGGTTTATACCCCTGGCAAGTAGAAAAGGAACAGGAAATCAGCCATGTGGGAAACATTTATCGTAACCCCCCTTACAAACGTCTTACTCTGGATCTACCAGCTGGTGGGTGGGAATTTCGGATTAGCGATCATCATTTTCACCATCCTTATCCGGCTTGTCACCCATCCATTAATGGCTCAGCAGATCAAGAGCAGCCAGGGGATGCAGGAGATGCAGAAATCTAAGAAATGGCAGGACATCCAGAAGAAATACAAAGATGATAAGGAAAAACTTGCCCAGGAACAGATGGCCCTCTACAAGGAGCTGGGGATCAATCCCTTTGGAGCCTGCCTGCCGACCTTGATCCAATTACCGATCATTTTCGGGCTTTATCAAAGCATCATGCGGGCGTTGGCTGCCTCCCCCATGCAATTGCTCAACCTGACCCGGAGCTTGTATTCCAATTTCCATATCTCCGACCTGATCCCATTGAATAGCCATTTTCTGTGGATGAATCTGGGTCAGCCGGAAAAACTTTTCCTGCCATTCCTGCCTGGAGTAGGAATTCCTTTGCTTGCCATTATTGTGGCAGTAACTTCCTATTTCCAGCAAAAATTGATAACGCCTCCATCCGCCAACCCGGGTGACCAGTCTGCAGCCATGACCAAGATGATGGCGATCTACATGCCGTTATTGATGGGATATTTTGCAATGACGTTTGCCTCGGGTCTAGCGATCTATTTTATCGCCGGTAACCTGGTCGGCATTGCCCAATATGCCATGCTTGGAAAGCTGGACTGGAAGAACCTGCTACCCCGCGCCAAGAAGGGAGAGATCGTTAAAAAATGAGCGAAGAAAACACAACCCTTGAGATCATTGCCCCAACCGTTGAAGAAGCACTCGATCGAGGACTTTCAGACCTCGGTCTCACAGAAGATGAAGTTGATTTTGAAGTCCTGGATACTGGCAGCAAAGGTTTGTTTGGCCTGGGAGGCCGCCAGGTTCGTGTGCGCATAACTGTCAAGAATTCCAAATCCACCAATTCAGCAATCCCGACCTCAACCATCTCCTCAAAGGGCCGTCAGGTTGAAAACCTGTCAACCGATGAGGAGCAGGACAGATTAATTGACCTGACTGAACAGGTGGTTTCTGAACTGCTTCACAAAATGAAGGTCACAGCCCAGGTCTCCGCTCATCAAGGGGAGATGGACGAAGAAGGCCGACAGCCAATATTTGTTGATATCCGGGGTAGCGACCTGGGGATCCTGATCGGCCGCAAGGCTGAGATCTTGAATGCATTGCAATATATTGTCAACCTTATTGTAAGCAAACAAATGGTGCACTGGGTCCAGGTGATCGTGGATGTGGAAGGTTACCGCTCACGCCGCGAACGTCAGATCAGGCAAATGGCTGGCCGCATGGCAGACCAGGCCATTAAATCCGGAAGACGCCAGATCCTGGAGCCGATGAATGCTGCCGAACGCCGAATTGTCCACCTGGAATTGCGCAATTACCCGGATGTTGTCACCCAGAGCATCGGTGAAGAACCTTCCCGTAAGGTCACGATCTCACCGAAATAGCCATTTCACAAATAATGATCATTATAGGCACCCGAGAGTAGTATCTTCGGGTGCTGTTTTTTAAGGATTATAGGGAAAAAAGGGCTGTAATTACACGTTTTTGGATGCCCTCAAGTATAATTTATTCATGGAAATTATCCCTGCTCCACATGGACCTGTGGATTACCTTTTAGTCGGTCACCTTGCCTGTGATATTGGTCATGGTGAGAAACGCCTGGGAGGCACTGCAGCTTACTCTGCGCTGACAGCCAGGGCGCTTGGTTTGAAGGTCGGGGTTGTGACAGCCTGGGCAGGAGGGGTCTCGCTCGATGCTTTGGCAGGTATTCAGGTATTTTCAATTCCCGCTGAAAAAAGCACAACTTTTGAAAACAGGAACACTCCAAATGGCAGGGTTCAAATAATATCTTCGCAGGCTCCCCACCTCGTTCCTGAAAACGTACCGGAGATCTGGCGGAGAAGTTCGATCCTCCATCTTGGTCCCATAGCCCAGGAAGTGGGATCACTCTCCTGGGACAGCCTGTCTCCAAACCTGCTGGTTCTTACACCACAGGGATGGATGCGCACCTGGAATGAAGCAGGTCTGGTTTCGTCTTGCACCTGGCAGGATTCAGCTCAGACCTTGAAAGCCGCCAGCGCAGCCGTCATCAGTTTAGAGGATGTCGATGGTGATGAAGATGAGATCGAAAGGATGTCCCTGGCCTGCCGGGTCCTTGCGGTAACAGAAGGTCCAGCAGGGGCGCGTTTATACTGGCATAACGATCTGCGCAGGTTCCGTGCTCCTCTTAAGACAGAAGTGGATGCCACTGGAGCAGGTGATATTTTTGCGAGCGCTTTTTTTGTGCGATTGCTGGCCACGCGTGACCCATGGGAAGCAGCCCGATTTGCCACTCAAATGGCAGCTTTCTCGGTAACGCGGGCGGGATTGGATGGAATACCAAAGCAGGAAGAGATACGATCCTGCCTGATGGAGGTTTTTTAGTGGGACGGATCTATACACTTGTAAATCAAAAAGGCGGGGTGGGGAAGACGACCACTGCCATTAACTTGGGCGCCTACCTGGCACGATTCGGGCAACGTGTTTTGATCGTGGATGTTGACCCGCAGGCAAATGCCACCTCTTCGCTTGGGGTCGATAAGCATACAGTTAAAGGCGGGGTTTATGAAACCATGATGAATGATGCCAAAGCAAGCCCCTTTATTCTGCTAAACCAACGCTTGAAGCTTTCTTTGCTTCCTTCCTCGCCATCCCTGGCTGGGGCTGAGGTGGAACTGGTGAACGAACTTGGCCGCGAAAGCAAACTTAAGAATGCAATTGAACCCGTGGCAGACAATTATGATTACATCCTGATCGACTGCCCTCCCTCCCTGGGTTTGCTGGCGATCAATGGTTTCATGGCAGCCAAAGATGGTATTATCATACCTGTTCAATGCGAATACCTTGCCTTGGAGGGGATCTCCGAGCTGACCAGGACCATTCATCGGGTCAAGGCAGCCTTGTTCCAGGATTTGCGAATTCGAGGCGTGATCATGACCATGTACGACAGCCGGACCCACCTGGCATCCGATGTTGTGGCTGAGGTTCAAAAATATTTTTCCGGGAAGGTGTTTGAAACCATCATTCCGCGTAGCATTCGCCTGGCTGAAGCACCTTCCTATGGGTTGCCCATCTCAGATTACGCACCAGGCACCAGCGGTGCCCTGGCTTATGAAGCATTGGCACGCGAAGTTTTGGTGGGTGATGGGTTCCGAAATCCAGAATTGCAGGAGTGAGATATGGCAAGAAAAGGTGGACTTGGCAGAGGATTGGAAGCCCTTATTCCGGGAAGCGATCATGCTGCCCAGGCAGGTGATCTTAGATTGATCAGTGTTGACAGGATATTTCCAAATCCGCGCCAACCGCGCCGGAATTTTGATCCGGAAGAATTAAGTGAATTAACCGCCTCCCTGCTTGAATATGGGGTGCTGCAACCACTGATCATATCCCCGGGGAAAGTTGACGGGGAGTATGTCCTGATCGCCGGGGAAAGACGACTTCAGGCTTCACGCCTGGCAGGATTAAAAAGCGTACCGGTTGTGATCCGCGAAACAACAGATATGGAAAAACTGGAGCTGGCACTGATCGAGAATGTACAGCGGTCAGATCTAAATGCGCTCGAACAGGCTGAAGCCTACCGGCAACTGGCGGATGAATTCGATCTGTCCCATGAGACCATCGCCCAGAAAGTTGGCAAGAGTCGGGTTGCGATAAGCAATACTTTACGGTTGTTAAAATTACCGGATACAGTAAAGAACGCCCTGATTGAAGGACGTATCTCTGAGGGACACGCCCGGGCGCTGCTCGCATTGACGACTGGCGAGTCCCAAACTGCAGTATTGAAGATCATTCTTGCCCGCGAATTGAGCGTTCGCCAGGCGGAAGATCTGGTCCGAAAATATGGGGGTGAACACCAGGTGAAAGCCCCCAAGAAGAGAATTTCGCCAGAAGTTGCAGATCTGGAAGAAAAGTTGCAAGCCAGTCTGGGCACCAAAGTGGCGTTGCGCGCCGGAAAACGGGGAGGTTCTTTAACGATATATTATTATTCCGCCGAAGAATTGGACATCCTACTGGAAAGATTGATCAATGAAAAAAATTCTCTATAATGCGCAGATTTATACCCAGGATAAGGACCTCCCTATTGCCGGGGCGATCGCCATTAATGATGACAGGATAGAGGCTGTTGGCAGCACGGATGCGCTCAAGGCAGGATTTGAAAATTATCCCAGGGAGGATATGGCAGGGAAATTTATTCTGCCCGGACTTGTCGATGCCCATATCCACTTGCAGTATTATTCGATGGGATTGCAGAAGGTGGATTGTGAGACCTCGACGTTAGCTGAATGTGTCCAGCGGGTTGCAAGAAAAGCCAGGGAAACCAGACCCGGTGAATGGGTATTAGGGCATGGCTGGAATCAGAATTGTTGGATTGAGGGCTTTGGGACTTCCGGGATGCTCGATGCAATTTCACCTCAAAATCCGGTCTATCTGACAGGAAAATCATTGCATCTAGCCTGGGTAAATAGCCTAGCGCTTCAACAAGCGGGGATCACGGCTTCAACCCCTGACCCTGCAAAAGGGAAGATCGTCCGCGATGAAAGCGGTGAACCGACCGGCATCCTGCTGGAAGATGCCATGCAGCTTGTAGCAAACAAGATCCCCGAACCGGATGTTGAGACCCTGGTGACCCTTTTGAAAAAAGCCCAATATGAATTGTGGAAAATGGGTCTGACAGGGGTTCATGATTTTGACCGGAGTAATTGCTTCCAGGCTCTGCAATTAATGCATTCCCGCAATGAGTTGGGTCTGCGTGTTTTGAAAAGCATTCCTCTTGAAGACCTGGAGCATGCCATCGGGTTGGGGTTGCGCACCGGTTTTGGCGATGACCTCCTGCGAATTGGAGCCCTGAAGATGTTCGCAGATGGAGCATTGGGTCCCCATACCGCTGCCATGCTGGAACCCTATTTGGATGAGAATGGAAATTATGGTATCCTGAACTTGGATGCCCGGAAGATCTTTGAGTATGGTAGCAGGGCAGTTGACCATGGCATCAGCCTGGCAATTCATGCCATCGGCGACCGGGCGAACCGGGAAGTCCTGGATGGATTTTCTCTTCTGCGTGCATACGAAATAAAGAAGGGATATCCTCTTATGAGGCACAGGATCGAACATGTCCAATTGCTGCACCCTTCGGATGTCAACAGGCTTGCAGAAATGGATCTGATCGCCTCGATGCAGCCTATTCATGCCACATCCGATCTCGTGATGGCGGACAGGTCTTGGGGAAGCCGGTCCGAATTCGCCTATGCCTGGCGATCCCAATTGGAGAAAGGTGCCACCCTGGCATTCGGATCGGATGCACCCGTGGAATCTCCCAATCCATTTTGGGGATTGCATGCTGCCGTAACCCGTCAACGCCAGGATGGTTCTCCCGCTGAATCTGGTTGGTATCCGGAGCAACGTCTGACCCTTGCAGAAGCATTGCTTGGTTTTACAAAAGGACCTGCCCGGGTTGCAGGGATGGAAAATCGATCCGGGACGCTCAAGGCTGATTTCCTGGCGGATCTGATCGTTCTTGAGCAAAACCCATTTGAATGTCTTCCATCCGAATTGGCCCAGATCCAACCTGTGGCTACGATGGTGAACGGGAGCTGGGTATGGAAAAGATAAAGGTTAATAAAGCACCGAAAAAAGCGCTTACACCTGAAATGCTGGTCCCTCGTCTTGGCGAATACCTTGTTCAACAGGGGCATATCAGCAACGATGAACTAAAACGTGCCCTGGATTATCAAAAAGAAAAGTCAGTAAAAGGTCAAATCGTTTTGTTTGGAGAAGCTTTAACCGAATTAGGTTTTTTAGGCAAAGCGGAACTAGACCAGGCGATCACCGAACAGATCATTCAGTTCCGGACTGCACTTGAAAATGCAAATCGATACCTGGAACAGCGTGTTGAAGAGCGAACAGCCGAGCTGCAGGAGGCTTTACGAAAGCTATCCGAACTGAACCATTTAAAATCCAACTTTGTAGCCAATGTTTCCCACGAACTGAGAACACCACTCACGCATATAAAAGGGTATCTGGAATTGTTGATCGTTGGGGCATTGGGAACGATCACTGATGATCAGAAAAGCGCACTGGATGTTTGTCAAAAGGCATCTGGAAAGCTGGAGAGTTTGATTGATAATCTGATCCTGTTCTCTCAAAATGCGCAAGGGGAATTGACGTTAAAAGTCCACCCGGTGGATATCTGCAAATTGGTTCTGGATGCCTCCAACCTTTCGAGAACAAAAGCTTTATCCAACGGAATAAACCTGGTGACCGAGATCCAACCAAACTTGCCGCTCGTCCAGGCGGATGGTGAAAAAATTTCCTGGGCGTTGCTCCAATTATTGGATAACGCCATCAAATTCACAAAGCAAGGTGGGCAGGTTACGGTTTCAATTGTTGCTGAATCAAACTCCTTATTGATGGTATCCGTCATCGATACCGGGATCGGCATACCTGAAAAACGATTTGAGGAGATCTTTGAAGCGTTCCACCAGTTGGATGGTTCATCCACACGCCAATATGGCGGCACAGGATTGGGTCTGGCGCTGGTACGGACAATATTAGACGCACATGGTTCCATGATTGAAGTAAAATCCGAATTAGGAAAAGGATCCACTTTTAGATTCCCAATGTTGGCAGTGGAATCGTCAGGCGAAACAAAATAGCATGGATACGAAAATATTGGAAGTGATCAGCTATATGATCGATTCGGTCGCGCAGGATAACTGGAAAACAGCGATCGATGATCTGGTCCGTTCACTCAGAAAGATCTTTGTTTTAGATAACCTGGTTATCTATTTGTCAGAAAAGAAGGGAAGTCCCCCCGAAGCGATATATGCCAGATCATTGGGGCGAGGCCGGCAAGCCGAAGCCGATGCCGCCTGGGGGGAAAACATCACCAATCAGGTCCTGGCGACCGGAAAGATCGTGCAATCCAATCCACAGATGACGACTGATAATGATCGTGTCCTCTCGCCTTACGTGTTGGGGTTGCCATTAAACATGTTGGAGGCACGCGGCGTTCTGGTATTGATCCGCTTTGGGGGACCAGAATTTTCGCCTGAACAGTTGTACCTGGCGAAGATATTTGCAGCCAATGTGACCCATATTTTTGAAAGGCGGATCTTCCGGGAAAACCTCGTCCAATTTGAAAGCGTGAAACTACAGACCCAACTCCAGGAAGACTTTATTGCGACGATCTCGCATGATTTTAATACGCCATTAGGGTTCATCAAGGGCTATACCACCTCGTTATTAAGATCGGATATCACCTGGGACAAGGAAACAACCCAGGAATTCTTGACCATCATCGATGAAGAGACCGATCAATTGATCAACCTGATCGGACAAATGCTTGATTCAGCCCGTTTAAAGAATGGGAAACTGCCGATGGATTTTCAACCCATCCGGATCGATATCATGATCCGTGACCTGATCACCCGATTATTTTCGCGTAAGAAGGAAGCGGTCATAGATTTAACCTCCGAAAAGATCCCTCCCATTCAGGCAGACTCAAATCGCCTGGTCCAGGTTTTTGAAAACTTGATCGATAATGCCAATAAATACGCTCCTGGTTCAGCCATAACAGTTTCCATTTACAATCGCATCGACCATATTTTGGTGGATGTAGCCGATAAGGGTCCTGGCATTCCCGGGGAACATATTCCCTACCTTTTTGAGCGGTTTTACAGGGTACCAGGTCAATCTGAAAAGCGCGGAACAGGTTTGGGTCTGTTCATTTGTAAAGAGATCGTGGATGCACATCACGGAAATATTTCTGTAGAATCTTCAAGTGAGCAGGGTACAATATTTCATATAAAATTACCAGTCCACCAACCTACGGTAATTGGTAGGAAGTAATACTTAGGAGAAGAAAAATGGCGAAAAGTATTCTCGTTGTTGATGATGAACCACGTTACCTGCGCCTTTTGGAAGCAAATTTACAGACAGAAGGTTTCGAGGTGGTAACCGCCAGTGACGGCGAGGAAGCCATTGAAAAGTTTACATTTAACCCCACCGACCTGATCATGCTGGACGTTATGATGCCAAAACTGGATGGTTTTTCCACTTGTCAGCGCATCAGGCAATTTTCAAGTGTTCCCATCATTATGCTGACCGCCAAGGGGGAGGAACAGGATCGGGTTAAAGGATTGGATATGGGGGCGGATGATTACCTGGTGAAGCCATTTTCAATCGGAGAACTTCTTGCAAGGGTGAGGGCAGTATTGAGGCGTGTTCAACCGATGGATAATACCCCAACCCGGGTGTTCTCCCATGGTGATCTCCGCATTGACCAGGCGCGCTGAGGTCTGGCGAGGGGACCAGCAGATTTTCCTTTCTGCTACCGAATACAGGCTTTTGCTTCAATTCTCCCACAACCTTAGTGTGGTGGTATCCGCTGAAGAATTATTAACAAGTGTCTGGGGACCCGAATATATATCCGACAAAGAGATCTTGTGGGTCACCATTGCTCGCCTTCGCCAGAAAGTGGAGGAAGATTCCCATGCTCCCCAGCACATTGTCACCCGCTCAGGTTTAGGCTACATTATGCCGACAGAAGAATCATAAGATCGATTATTAGGATTTAAATGGAACTGATGAAGATCCTGATAATAGACGGGGAAGAAACAAGTCGTAATTATCTGAAAATGAAGTTGCGGAGTGACGGCTGCTCAATTGATCTGGCAGCTTCAAGCAAGGTGGGGTTGATTAAAGCTTGGGAAGATAGACCGGATTTTATCGTAATGGATCCTGCCCTGTCGGATTTCCACGGCATGGAAATGATCTCACGCCTGCGCCAGGATCGCCTGACGAGTTTTACAAAGGTTATTACCCTGGGAAATGCAATTGAAAGATCGGAAATAGATGATCTCCTCCAGGGTGGATGTAATGAATACCTGGTTAAATCCAACCAGGCATTTGAGAGCTTATGTTGGATCAAATACCCAACCAAATATTCGAAATGTTCAGGGGCGAATAAGTCTTTGGAGGCATTCTATTATGACATTTGAATTCGATGACAAAGGTAAGTTTTACACCGATCTGGTGAAGAAGGAACCCGTTCCGGCAACCATCATGACAGCGATCAACAAGATAACAGGTGTTATCCATGTTAGACCCGATCAACGCATCAAGGATGAACTCGATGTCGATGAAAAATTCCTGGCGATCACGGATGCCACGGTGTATTCGTTGGAAGGGAACGTGGTTGCTCATTGCGGGTTTATGGCCATTCAACGGTCCCAGATCATCTGGGTCATTCCGGATTCTAAGTTAGAGGGGTGATCATGTCCGTACCAGAAGGAACGCTTTCAAACTTTACATCTTCTGACATCAGCAATCTCAAGAAGAAGATCATTTCTGAGGTCAGCCAGGAATTGGAGTCTGCGAACCCGCCCGAAGACCAGAGGAAAAGGATCGTCGCGACCCATCTCTCAGCCATTTATTCAAAATTAAAGATCCAACTGGGGACCTCAGCCCGCGATCAACTTCTTCGAGAAATAATGTATGAGATCCTTGGTTTTGGACCGATCCAACCCTTGTTGGATGACCCCGATGTGAGCGAGGTCATGGTCAATGGTCCCAATAAGATCTATATCGAAAAGAACGGGCAGCTGGAACGGGCTCCGATAAAATTCGATGATAATGACCATGTGCTCAGGATCATCGATCGCATCATATTACCCCTGGGACGCAGGGTGGACGCCGACAGTCCGACAGTGGATGCCAGGTTGCCAGATGGGTCGCGCGTCAATGCCGTGATCCTGCCGGTTTCCATCGATGGTCCTTCCATTACCATCCGAAAATTTCGTAAAGAAAAACTGACCGTGGATCAATTAATTAATTTTGGATCCCTGACAGTGATCATGGCTGAATTCTTGCGAGCCTGCGTGGTATGCCGGTTGAACATCCTGATCTCTGGTGGAACCGGGTCCGGGAAAACCACTCTTCTGAATGTTCTTTCAACAAATATTCCTCCTAACGAACGGATCGTCACGATCGAAGATGCTGCCGAACTTCAGCTTCAACAGGACCATGTTGTCCGCCTGGAGACCAAGACTCCCAACCTGGATGGGCTTGGGGCGGTCACCATCCGGGACCTGGTGCGGAATTCATTGCGCATGCGCCCGGATCGTATCGTCGTGGGTGAGGTGCGCGGCAGTGAAGCGCTGGACATGTTGCAGGCTATGAATACCGGGCATGATGGATCATTAACGACCATTCATGCAAATTCACCCCGAGATGCACTTTCCCGCTTGGAAACCCTGGTCATGATGGCTGGCATGGACCTGCCTTTAAAAACCGTCAGGCAGCAAATTTCATCAGCAGTTGATCTGATCGTTCAGCAAACCAGGTTGAGGGATGGCACCCGCCTCGTCACCGCGATCACAGAAGTGGCTGGAATGGAAAGTGATACAATCGTATTAACGGATATCTTCCGTTTTGAACAAAAGGGAGTTGAAAGCAATGGCAAGGTGATCGGCGAATTAAAGCCATCCGGCATTCGCCCCATGTTCTATCCTCGCCTGGAAACAGCGGGCTTTAAGCTTGGATCGGAAGTTTTTGGCGCCACGATGGCGGATATTCTTATATCCAATAGAAATCGTCGCTAAATAAAGGGTGAGTAAAATGAGGTCTATCAGATGAGCATTGATGTTCGAGTGAACTTGCGTACAAGGAAGCTGGGAATTCTCATAAAAGATGCACGTATTTCGGTTAACAAATCCCTGAAGGATTGTGCCCAGGCGATGGGTATTAACACCGGGATGCTTAAAGCTTATGAAGAGGGGAGAAGGGCACCTTCGCTACCCGAGCTGGAGATCCTGGCTTATTATTTGAACCTGCCATTGACCCATTTTTGGAGCAATGACGTTGTCTCTGATAATACCTCACCGCTGAGTTCGATTGACCTGTCGTCTCTTGTCATAGTGCGACAGCGTATGATCGGGGCATTGTTACGAAAACAACGAATGGAATCGGGCACATCGATCAAGGCTCTTTCAAAGCAATCAGGGATCTCGACCGCCCGTTTGAACGCCTTTGAGCTAGGAGAATTTCCCATCCCTGTGCCTGTCCTGGAAAGTCTGATAACGCTCCTGGATGGCAGAATTGAGAGCTTGTTTGATAACTCTGGTCCGGTCGGGCAATGGATCGGGGAAAAGAAGATCGTCCAGGAATTTCTTAGATTGCCTCCCGAATTACAGTCATTTGTCTGCAAACCGGTCAATCAGCCTTATCTTGAACTGGCCCTGTCTTTAAGCGGTCTCTCGACCGAGAAATTACGCTCTGTGGCTGAAAGCTTATTGGATATTACCCTTTGATCAATGGTAAATAATGATGCAATTGGATGAACTTGTCGCAAAGGCCAAACAAGCCTACGGAACCAGGAAATATAAGGAAGCAGCAGACCTGTTCGGTCAGGCTGCCGGTCAATATTTATCTGAAAATGATGCTCTAATGGCCGCGGAGATGAAAAATAACCAGTCGGTTGCTTTCCTGCAGGCTGGCGATGCCAGGGCTTCACTTGAGGCTGTGCTGGGAACGGAGGAAGTTTTTGCATCCTCCGGAGACAGAAGACGGCAGGGCATGGCAGTGGCAAACCAGGCTGCTGCGCTTGGTGATCTGAAAAGAAAAGATGAAGCCATCATCCTTTATGAAAGGTCTGCTGCGATCCTGGAAGAAGCGGGAGAACCCGGTCTGCGCACGGACGTGATGCGCTCCATTGCCACTTTGCGCGTCAAGCAGGGTAAGTTCACGGATGCAGTTGTCTCCATGCAGGATGGGTTGATCGAAGTGGAAAAACCCACCCTCAAACAGCGCATACTGAAGAAACTATTTTTCCTGCGTTTATGGCGGTAATTACTGATCGCTCTGTGAGACCTGCCGTTCCAGGGGACTTTGATCGGATCTCCCACCTGATCTCCTATGGGAGCTTTGTTCACCGCCACCTGGATTGGCGGACCCCACAGGAATGGATCGGTTTTCCACCTTATTTTGTAATCGAACAGGATGGTCAGATAAGATCGGTCCTGGCGTGCCCTGAAGACCCGCCACTGATCGGCTGGGTGCGCATCTTTGGCACGGATGGGCACCTTTCAGCAAAAAATGCCTGGGACTTGTTATGGACAACCACCCTTCTTTCTTTGAATGGAAAAGGTGGCAGCAAAGTGGCTGTGATCATTCTTCAAGACTGGTTCCGGGAGATCCTTGAAAATAGTGGCTTTGATTGCCACCAGGAGATCGTCATGTTGACCTGGATGGGAAGGAAAATTCCAGGGGGGGTCCTGCCTGGTGGAGCCCAGGTCAGGGAGATGCTGGAAACCGACCTGCCGCGTGTCGCAGAATTGGACGCGATCGCTTTTGACCCCCTCTGGCAGAACTCAACTTCTGCGCTCCATAAGGCTTATCAGCAGGCTGCCCTGGCTACGATCGTTGTGGAAAATGATGTGATCATCGCTTACCAAATCAGTACAAAAAATCTGCTGGGAGGTCATCTGGCCAGGTTGGCAGTCCATCCTTTAATGCAGGGTAAAGGGATTGGTCATGCCCTGGTGGTGGATATGATCCAAAAACTGAACCGGAGTGGAGTGACCAACATCACTGTGAATACCCAGAGTGACAATGTGACATCGCTTGCACTCTATAAAAAGATCGGTTTTATGGAAACAGGAGAACGGTATCCAGTATTTGTTTATGATGTGAAATAAGTCTAACCTTATTATCGCTTTGAAGGGGAGACATTGGTTGAAATCGTGATCCTTTCGAGGAACAATCACCTGGATTGCCAAATGTGTTCTGAAAGGGAATCACAATAAAAATTCATATCTGGTTTTAATATAAATTGCTGGACAAATCAATCAGGATATGGCAAAATCCTTCCACTGAAAAATTGCCTGCCATAAAACCTGGGTGATCGGGTATTATCACAAATTGGGTTTGTGATCGAACCCGATCACCCAGCAGGAATATTTACAACTGAGAATAATAATTATTTTTGATAAGGAGAACGAATGAGTAAACGCCAGGAATTACGGGAAAAACATCGCAAGCAGCAAAGACAACAGAGATTGATCATCATCGTCATGGTCGTCGTGGGAGCGTTGTTGCTGGCGACAGCCTTGATCTACCCCTCATTGAAACCGGTTGGTCCAGTTACAGAAGTGACCCCGCGCGTGTTCAATTCACAGGTTAATATGAACTCGATCGGAAACCCGGATGCGCCTGTCAAAGTGGATGTGTGGGAAGATTTTCAATGCCCGGCTTGTAAGAGTTACTCCGAACAGATCGAGCCGTTGATCATTGCCGATTATGTCGACACCGGAAAAGTTTTCTATACTTTCCACCATTACCCCTTTATTGATAGCCAGGTGGCCACCAAGGAATCCAACCAGGCTGCCAACGCCAGCATGTGTGCGGGAGCCCAGGATCGTTTTTGGGATTATCACGATATTCTATTTACAAACTGGAATGGTGAAAACCAGGGGTCATTCAGTGACAAACGTCTGGTAGCCTTTGCAGAAAACCTGGGGCTGGATATGAAGCAATTTAATAGTTGTTTTGATCAAAATCAATTCAAGGCTGAAATAGACAAAGACTTCACGGATGGCAAGAATCAAGGTGTCACCGGTACTCCCAGCGTTTTTGTAAATACAGTTCAAATTACACCGGGCTATATTCCCAGTTATAAAGACCTTTCTACCGCCATTGAAACAGCCCTTTCAGGGCAATAATAGGTAGGACCGCTCCTGGAATTCTAGTAACGAATTTAATAGAAAACTCCTTCAGAATTCTCGATCTTTGGCGATCAAAGACCAGCAGACTGGAGGAGTTTTTATTTTAAGAAAAGAGAGCCAGGATGGCAACGATCAAAGGTGCGATGACCAGCGCTGGGATAAAATTCCCCATCCGGAACTGTTTGATCTCAAGCAGACTGGAAATTGCGATGCCAACCAGCAGGATACCGCCAGCTGCATTCATCTCATTCATCATGGAGGAGGTGAGGACATGGCTGAGTTGGGCAGCCAGTAAGCTGATGCCTCCCTGGTAGACAAGGATCACTACGATCGAGAACATCACCCCCACCCCGAGAGTGGAGGTGAATGCCAGGGCGGCAAATCCATCCAGAATGGCTTTGGTGGCCAGGATGCTGTAATCTCCGGTCAATCCGTCCTGGATGGAACCCAGGATGGCCATGGGACCGACGCAAAACAGGATCGAGGCGACCAGGAAACCTCGCACGAATTTATTGGAACCATCATCCTTCCCCGAAAAACGTTTTTCAAGGAAAGTTGCCAATCGCTTCAATCCATCTTCGATCTTCCACCATTCTCCCAGCAGGGCTCCAATCAGGAGACTTCCCAGGACGATCAGGGAGTTCTCTGTTTTCATAAAATTCAACAGTCCGTAACCCATTGTAAAAAGCCCCAATCCAGTCACCACCGAATGGCGGATCCTTTCGGGCAGGCGCGCTCCAAAAAAAAGGCCTAAAAGGCCTCCAATGAAAACAGTGGCAATATTGATGATCGTTCCTGTCATTTATTTTGACTCCCCTTTGGCGAAGGTGGATGGATTTCCGCTGGATTGGTTTTCATATAATTCCAGTATAAAACAGAGCGAGGAAAGGCGGTTGAGATATTGCAGCAGGTACGCATTCCTGTCTTCTTCCCGCTCCTGCAATTGCGCCAGGCGCCGCTCGGTACGGCGCACAATGGTACGTGCCAGGGAGAACGCAGCCCCGCTCGGAGTGTCTCCCGGCAATACAAATTCTTTGGGGACCTGGGTGATGGAGGTAAATACATCCACCTGGCTTTCCAGCCAGGTGATCCTGGTCGCATCCAGTGAGCTGAATTTTTCCCGGTTTTCAGGTGAGGAGGCTACTTCAGCCATGATCTTGTAAAGGTCGCGCTGGACCTCCTGGATCAATTTTTGGATGCGGGATTCCTGGCAGGATGCACGGGCAAGACCCAGGGCTGCGCTGGCTTCATCCAGGCTGCCCAGCGTCTCGATCCGGATATCGGTTTTTAATAGGCGACCTTCGCCCAACCATCCGGTTGTTCCATCATCCCCTGTGCGTGTGTAAAATTTTGGCATGCCGGAATTATACCCAAAAAGGGAGTAAATTGGTTGCTTTTATCATCAAGCTTGGCGTATAATCTTTGTCTTGACGCTTTTTCCCGGGTTCGGTATTAGCTGCAAGTCTGATTTACCTCCTTCATGATGAAAAAAGAATGTCGTCTACCTTTCGGGATCAGTGGTTGAAATTGTCACAAAGGATATTAACCAACCTGGGCTTGCCATGACGACAGAACCGGGGTAAGTATTGATAGACCAGGTCGTTTTCGGAACCTGGAAGGATAGGATTGATGCAACCTTTGAGGTCCGATCGAATTGAAAGGATTCAACCGTCAAATGAAAAATTGTGAAATTAAGAGCAAGAGATACCCATGTTGATCCCTATCCACGCTGAGATGACCCGTAAAGCCCTTGATACGATCTTCAACCCGAAATTACTGGAGACTGTGATCCGTGCCAACCAGAAACAGGATGGCATCAAGGGACAGGTGGGACACTCCGAGTTTCATTTTGACAATAATAAGATCTCGGAAAGCCTGGAGTACATAGAGGATCAGCGCAAGCACGTGATCATTTCGATCCAGCACAGGGATTTGGTTCCTGCCCGGGCTGCGTTTGGGAGGCTTCTTCACACAGCCCAGGATTTCTACGCTCATACCAATTATGTTCCTTTATGGCTGGCTCAATTTGAAGGACGAACCAGGCCTTCTGTGGATGAGATCGACCCCCTGGATGAAAAGATCTTAAGCAGCTCCCAACTTCGATCTGGAAAATTGTATTATCCCCTCGAGCTCCTTAGTTTCGTACCAGTCATAAAGAAACCCGTCATCGCTCGGCTGCCTCGTGATTCGCACGCCTGGATGAACCTGGACAGCCCGGTCAGTGGGGAGAAATTTGGGTATGCCTTTTTAGCCGCGGTAAAACGGACATTGGTCGAGCTTGAGGTCATCAAGGGCAGGCTGGCAGAAGAAGATTATGAGTGTTTCTTACAAGGCCAGGCAGGTATTCCATGACAGAATCTTTTAAAACACGACTGATGCGATTGTTCTTCCGTGTCCATCCAGCCTATCATGGCACGGGAGGCCGGGTGACCTACATCTCTGCCGATTGGAGCGAAGTGAAGCTTGAAATTCCCCATAATTGGCGCACGCGTAATTATGTCGGGACGATCTTTGGTGGCAGCTTGTATGGTGCTGTTGATCCCATGTATATGATCATGCTGATCCAACGCCTGGGTCCGGAGTATATTGTCTGGGATAAAGCTGCAACGATCCAGTTTAAAAAACCGGGAAAATGCAAACTGTTTGCCCATTTTGAGATCGGCGATGAGGAAGTGAGATCCATTCATCAGGAGTTGGAAAGCGGAAGATCGCTGGAACGGGTCTACCAGATTGACATCACCGACCTGGAAGGGACTGTGTATGCGAAAGTGGAGAAAACGATCTATATCCGCAGGAAATGATGGCCACCACCGGAAGCTCAAGTTTGGTCACCATACTTTCAGGGTTTCTAGGGAGAGTAAAATAAACTATAATCATCCATAGATGATCACATCCTTGCGAGAACACGAGGATATTTGGATAAAGCGAGAAGATGAAAATGGACATTAGGACAAAACTTGAAAATTCGGTCAAGGAAGCCATGCGGGCGGGGGATGACGTCACCCGGCGCACGGTTCGAATGGTTATGGCAGCCATCAAGCAGGTCGAGGTCGATCAGCGCATCAAATTGGAGGAACCGGCCATATTCAGTATCATCCAAAAAGAGATCAAGACCCGCCGCGAAGCGCTGGATGAAGCCGGGCGAGCCAACCGGGCTGACTTGATCGCCGCCGGTGAAGCGGAGATCAACGTACTTAAACAATTCCTGCCCAAAGAACTCAGCCCGGAGGACCTTATGACCTTGGTCCAGGAAGCTGTGGCGGAGGTCGGGGCAACTTCGCCTGCTGATATGGGCAAGGTGATGAAGGTCTTGTTGCCGCGCGTCCAAGGTCGTGCCCCGGGCGATCGCATCAGTCAGGCTGTCCGTTCGCTACTGCAACAATAAAAACCCGGTGATGGAAATTCTCAAAGGGACGAGACTGAAATTTTCCAAACTTTCACTTCTCTCTGGCGTGATCTTCGTCAGTGTCGTCATCCTGTCTTATGCCATTTTGATCCAACCGTGGGCTTTCCGGACTGACAATCCATCCTTGCAGTTGGGCGATGTTGCCCAGCAGGATTTGCGCGCCCCCAGGAAGATCGAATTTACCAGTGAAGTCCTCACCAGCGAAGCACAGACCATCGCAGAACGGGCAGTCGCACCTGTATATGCCGCTTCAGATCCGGCTATTGCCAGGGTCCAGCTTGAAAAAATGCGGACTTCCCTGGCAACGATCGGCGGCATCCGAGGAAACACATTTTTCAGTGCAGACAAGAAGGTCTCTGACCTGCTGGCGATTAAAAACCTGGAATTAAATGAGGAGAGCGCAAACGATCTCCTGACAATGACAGATGACAGGTGGAACCTGGTCCGGAGGGAAGCCTCTACGGTCCTGGAATTGGTGATGCGTAATCAGATCCGCAGCGATGGGCTGGATGCCGTCAGGCTGGGATTGCCATCGCGTGTCAGCCTGACCTTGAGCGATTCCGAGGTGAACCTGGTGGTAAGGCTCGTCTCTCCGTTGGTGGCGATCAACAGCTTTTACAGCCCGGAACTGACCGAAGCTGCCCGCTTGCTTGCCAGGAATTCAGTGCAACCGGTAATGGTTTCCTATCGCCAGGGAGAAATGATCGTGTCAAGCGGCCAGGTGATAACCCCCACCATCTATGAAGCGCTGGTGGCTCAAGACCTGATCGTACCAGTGGATGACCAGCTTGAATTTCTTGGCGGTGCTGCCGTTGTAATCCTGGGGACGATCCTCGGGTTGCTCTATTTGAAGCGCGTCCGACCGCTTTTCGTTCAAGACCTTCGCAGCTTGATAATGATCGCCATCCTGTTCCTGGTCTTCTTCGCGGCTGCCCGTTTCAGCATCCCCAATCGTACGATCGTCCCATACCTGTTCCCGATCCCGGCCTTTGGATTATTGGTCTCGGCTTTGTTCGGGATGCAGAGCGGTATCGTTTTTTCTTTGATCCTTTGTGTGTTTTCTGCCTATGGTCTGCCAAACGCCCTGGACCTGATGCCCTATTATTTTTTAAGCAGCATGAGCGCCATCCTGGCGCTTGGGTCAGCCCGTAGAGTGGGACATTTCCTGTGGTCAACGATGGTGATTGCGGTGGTTGGTTTCTCGGTGGTGGTTGCCTATCGCCTGCCGGTCGTTGATACGGATCTCATCGGCCTGGCAACACTGGCAGGGGCAGCATTGTTCAATGGGATCGCCTCTTCCAGCCTGGCGTTATTAATGCAATTTCTATTGGCTCAATTTCTTGGGTCAACGACCGCCTTGCAGCTGCTGGAAATTTCAAGACCTGATTTTCCCCTGCTCAAATATTTTCTGCTTAAAGCGCCGGGCACCTATCAACACAGCTTGCAGGTGGTGAACCTGGCTGAACAGGCGGCTGAAAAGATCGGGGCAGATGCGCTTTTGACGAGGGTGGGAGCCCTGTATCATGATATCGGTAAATCCCGGAACGCCTCCTTCTTTATTGAAAACCAGATGCCGGGTTTCATCGATTCCCATGATGATCTAGACCCTTATGTCAGTTCTGCAACGATCATCGCACATGTCACGGACGGTTTGGCCTTGGCGCGCAAATATCGCTTACCGCGTCGTCTGCATGATTTCATTGCTGAGCATCATGGCACCCTGATCACACGCTACCAGTACAATAGCGCCGTGGAACAGGCAGGAGGGGATAAGACCATGGTTGATATTGAAAAATTCCGCTATCCAGGTCCTGCGCCCAGCTCGCGCGAGACGGCTCTACTTATGTTCGCGGATGGCGTGGAAGCCATTGTCAGGGCCAAGCAACCCAAGACTGAAGAAGAATTAAAAGAGATCGTTCGTAAAGTTGTTGAAAAAGCCCAGACGGAAGACCAGTTGACCAATACACCGCTGACCCAGCAGGACTTGAATTTGATCATCGAATCTTTTACGACAACCATGCAGGGTGTTTACCACCCGCGCCTGGAATACCCGAAGGACGATGCCCGCCGGGTGCTGGTCTCACCTGTTGCGGAGAAGGATTTCGTTGTTCCTAAAACAAAGTCAAAGGCCATCAGGAAAAGAAAATGATCCATGTAAATTTCAACACCGATCTGGACCTGGTCGAGGATTCTGAATTATTTGTTAAAGCTGCCAAGACCACGCTTCAGGAGGTTGATGAGGAACGGGAGATCGAGGTGACAGTGGTGGTCACGGATGATGCCCAGGTAAAAGATCTGAACCGCCAATTTAGGGAGATGGACATTGCGACCGACGTGCTCTCCTTTCCATCGGAAGAGATCGATATTGATACCGGCCTGCCTTATCTTGGGGATATTATCATCTCTTTCCCTCAAGCTCTCCAGCAGGCTGCCCGCGCCGGGCATCCTGTGGAAGCAGAGCTTCAACTGCTTGCTGTGCATGGCATGCTTCATTTGCTCGGGTATGACCATGGCACCGAAGAAGAAAAAAATAAAATGTGGACCAAGCAGTCCAGGGTCTTGGAAAAACTGGGTCTGACCGGTATCAGGATTCTGGAGGAACAGGATTAAGCAGATGGGCGATTTCATCCGTTCCCGCATCCATTCTTTCGGGCATGCCTTCCGAGGTTGGTGGTATGTCATCCGGACGCAAAAGAATGCCTGGATCCATGCCCTCGTGACCATCCTGGTCATCCTGACAGGCTTGATCTTGAATTTGCCACTTCGCGATTGGGCTGTATTATTTGTAACCATCAGCACCGTTTGGACGGCTGAGTTCCTCAACAGCGCACTTGAGGCGGTGGTTGACCTTGCCAGCCCGGATCAGCATCCTCTGGCAAAGGTAGGCAAGGATGTGGGTGCAGCAGCTGTATTGATCGCCTCCCTGTCATCAGTGGTGGTCGGACTTTTGATCATGGGACCGCCGCTCTGGGCTAGATTGCAAAATTTGCCCGGGCGTTGAATCGCAAAATCCCGTTCATTTTCAGGTAATTGAAAGGATTCATCTTATGTTGTCATTCAGATTTGGAACCGTGGGCTCCCCCCTGGCAACCCCCAAAAAACCGGGTGGGACGGTTGGGGGTGTTATTTACACCAGAGAGATCGGATTGGATGCCCTGGAACTGGCCTGGGTCCAAGGTGTGCGGGTATCGGAGGCAACCTGCCAGGCGATACGGGAAGCTGCTGAAGAGCACAATGTTGCCCTTTCTGTCCACGCCCCATATTACATCAACCTGAACTGTGATGAAGAGAAGTGGCCGCGTCTGCGGAAATATTTGATCGACGCTGCCTATTTCGGCAACCTGGCTGGTGCGACCGATATCGTGTTTCACCCGGGCACCTACTTTGGCCGTCCGGTGGAGGAAGTGTTGGCGGTGGTCCTGCCAAGATTGCAGGGATGCCAGGATGAAGTGCGCGCAGCTGGGAATCCGGTCAATTTGCGCCCGGAGACTATGGGTAAATCCGCTGTGATCGGTTCGCTGGAGGATTCCATGAAGCTCGCGCATGCGATCCCGGGTGTGGTTCCCTGTATCGACTTTGCCCATCTGCATGCCCGACCTGGCGACGGCAGCATGAACACCTATGAGGAATGGAAGCTGGTCCTGGATACCTATCGCCGGGAGCTAGGCGAAAAGAGCCTGGAGAATTTACATATCCATCTTTCAGGAATCAATTACGGGCTCAAGGGTGAAAAGAACCATCTCGTCATGGAAGAAGCCGACTTGGATTTTAGAGCCCTGATGCAGGCACTGGCAGACTCGGGTTCAAAAGGCCGGATCATGTGCGAAAGCCCGGTCATGGAAGTGGACGCCCTCAAGTTCAGGGAGCTGTGGATGGAGATCAGTGGAGAAAAAATGGACTGAAAGGTGTCTGTCCGGGCATGCATCGCTTGACCAGATTCGTTTATTTGTAGACCCACTGAAGAGACTGTTCCAAGAGTATTGTAGATGCTGTCTTGAAAGTCAAACTGCAATTTGTGAATGGGAGAGGTAAAAAGGGTCGAAAGGCTTTCCGGATTTAACAACGCCGTAAGCATTGTGAAGCAACTTGCGCATGGCAGCTCTAATGATCTCCTTGGGCTTCTTTCCGTTATTGGATAAGCGTGTGGAAACCTTGGCCACACCAGGGTTGGGGTGAGCAGATTGATGGAAGCTAATGCATCAGGGTATCACAGCGAAACCCAACTGCGAAACCCAACAAATCATCTAATGGTTGACCCAAAGAACAGAGACTTCGGAATTCCGAAATCTCTGTTCTTCCAAAGGGATCAACATTCAACCCATTAATTTAAACCGCCATAATAAAGTTCACAATTGCGCATAGTTTATAAGCTGGATGGAACGATCCTGGAGGAGGGTTTTTATAGCCGGGTCGCTCAAAATTCCCAGTTCAACCTCTCGTTGAACATTGTAACTTGAACCATGCACCAGCTCTGGATCTGAAAAGCCTGGATGGCACATGATCTCCGAGGTGCCTGCTGGCAGCTTGTCGACAAGCTCCAATAAATTTTCCAGGGTGGCAGCCGGGCCGTAAAAGCTGGAGTAGAAATCATCCACCATACGGGGTGAAAATTGCCTGGTGAGTTCAGGGATGAATTCCATCGGCTGATCTCCAAGCTCGGCTGGAAGATCCAGAGGCAGATCGATGCCTCCTTCTGCCAGAGGTGGTCGGATGGCGCATCCGAATTCAGCGGCAAGCTCGAGCATGATCCGGAAAAGCGCCTGCGAAAAATAAGAGGTGTGGTGATGGGAATCCAGGTGATCGGGTCTCCTGTTTGTCAACTGGATGAATATTAAGATCTGGGCTGTCCACTCAGCACGCACCTGGTCAGGGTCCATTCCAGGCATCATGTTGATGAACTGCTGGGCCGTGGGGAAATGACCGTTGGAATCTGTCAGTGTGGGGACTTGCCTGGTGGGCAGAATGGGTCTCCCAGCTGTCAGGACAAGGTGGACACCCAGGCCCAGTTGTGGACATTCCTGGAGAGCCAGGGAAAGCCCAACATCCACGCCAGCCATGTTCAGCATGACAGTGGTTGAGGTGACGATGCCATTGCGATGGGCCGAACGGATCCCGGCTGAGACGCCTGGGGTCCTTCCATAATCATCTGCGTTGACGATCAATCTCTTTTGCATACCATTTAATGGGGTGGATTGAGTAAAGGCTCAGTAATACATCCCGTTCTCTTCGAACCATTTCATTGCATCCATAACGGTCTCTTCAAAGGGGCGGTGGACCATGCCCAGCTCCTCTTCAGACTTTTTTGTATTTAAACTTTGCCAGAGTGGAATGGCTCGCATGTGGTTCCCGGTGTAAAGGAAGGGAAAGATATCACCGATCTTCACCACCAGACCGAGCAGCTTGATGGGTATGGGAAAACGGGGGCGGGAGACTTTAAAAATGGAGGCAACGATGTCCATGATTGTTTTAACGCTGGTGTTAAATCCACCCAGGATATAGCGTTCACCGATCCGGCCTTTTATGGCAGCTGCCAGCTCACCTAAGGCAACGTCACGCACATCCACGACATTGGTCGTGGCTGGAACCCAGGCGAGCATATAACCTCGCCGTATGGCAATCAGCATCCTGCCCATGGTCAGGTGGACATCGCCCGGGCCAAAAACCGCGGTCGGGTTGACAACAACGGCTGGAAATCCTTCCCTGGCGGCATTCAGGACAATAGTTTCCATCGCAATTTTGGATTCATAATAAGCACTCTTTGTCAGGGTTCCTGGGATGTAAAAATCTGTCTCATTGGCGAGCCGTTTCTTCCCCCTGGGGGGCTGACCAATCGTGGTTAAAGAGGAAGTAAAGACAAACCGCTTGACCTGTGTTTTTTGGGCTGCTTTGATGACCCTTTCGATCTCATCCACGGCATAAGCCACCTGGCTGGCTACCTGGCCGGGTTTGCGTCGGGAAGGATAAAAGGCAGCTGCATGAAAGACGACATCCACTCCCTGCATGGCTTTTTGTAGCGAATCAAGGTCGGCAAGATCCCCGCTTACCCATTCAATGGGGGCGTTTCCAAGGTGTCCTGTGGATTCAGGGTTCCGGCGAAGACCACGTACATGATAACCTTGTTCCAGGGCAACTCTGGCGATGTGCCCCCCAATGAAACCGGTGGCACCCAGGACAAGGCAGGACGGTTGCGTTTCAGTCATGACTGTTCTTTCTCCCGATCTAACCAAAGCTCACGGTATTTTCGGTTCCAATCGATCAGGAACCGGTAGGCAATGACCAACCCTGTGGCGATGGCAACATAAATAACCAACCCTCTCAGATTCAACAGCCACATGGCAGGCGCCATCATTATACCTGTAAATACAGCAGCCCGAGCGCTGTGGTGGATGACTAGCGTAAGGGTTACCAGAACGCCCAGGGAGATGATAAATCCCAGTGGTTCAACCGCAAGCAAACTGCCACCCGTGGTTGCCAGACCCATGCCCCCGCGAAATTTTAAAAAGAGCGGCCAACAATGGCCTGCCACCGCCAGGGCTGCTGTGAGCGGGATGATCCAGGCAGCCGGAGCAAAATGGATCGCAAGCCAGGTCGGCAAAAAACCCTTGCCGGTATCCAGCAAGAAAACGATCACACCGGGTCCAAACCCTGCCTGGCGGATGGTGTTCGTGGTCGTCGCATGTCCGGAGCCTGCCAGGCGCACATCCACACCTTTAAAATGTTTTGTGACCCAGAAGGCAAATGGCAAAGATCCACTCAGGTAACCGATGCCCCCCAAAAGGATCGCATAAAGAATTGTAATGGAAAATTGCACGAAAAGAAACCTCCTCTGCGATCGAGCGCCTGCCGTTGAAAGCGCGGGAAAATTAGGTTGAATTATACGTTATGTAAAGGGAATAATCCGATCAAATTTCATTACACAGGTTCAACTGTTGGCAGATCCTCAACAAAAAAACCAAATTATTCGTATAATTGGGGTAGGATGCATTTTTTATCTCATGGTATGATGAGATAAATTATACAATATGGATAATATACGGAGGAAAATATGAAAAGATCGATCCGGTTAATTTCAATCGCTTCCCTGCTCATTCTCGTCAGCCTTGCATGTGCCGTACCGGGAAGTTCTCCAACCTCAAATCCAATGGATGCCATGGGCACCCAGATAGCCGCCACTTTGACCGCCCTGGTACAGAGTCTGTCAGAGGCGACTACGGAAGTACCCTCGACGGTGGAGACCGTCCCGGCTTCGCCAACTGTTCCGCCTGAGGCGCCAGCGGCGATCCTGCATGTGGCTTATGTCAAAAATAACAATGCCTGGATCTGGACAGAGGGCAGCGTTCCTGTACAACTGTCAATGACCGGGGATGTGCAGGATGTTGCCATATCCCCAGATGGACAGATCGTTGGCTATACCCGTGCTGTTACGCCTTTAAACGAGGAAATTTGGGCTGTAAATAGCGATGGGAGCAATTCCCGCCTGCTGGTGAGTTCTGCTGATTTTATGGCAACCTACAGTGGTACAGCGGGAGCTTATCCAAGTGGCATAGGTGCATTCCAGTTCGGTTGGCAGCCTGGAACACACGATCTGTTCTATAATACCCGGCCTCTTTATGAAGGAATGGGCGGTTGGTTTGGGTATGACGACCTGCACAAGGTTAATGCCGATAGCCTGGCGAAGCAAACCCTCTTCAGTGCAGGCAGCGGAGGAAGATTCTTCTTCTCGCCGGATGGCAGTCAGATCGCCCTGGTGAAACCGACCAGCATCAGCCTGGTGAATTCGGACGGAAGCAACCCGCGACCCAACCGCCTGGTCTTTTTATCGGTCATCACATATAGCGAGTACCTCTATTACCCAACCCCGGTCTGGGCTCCCGACTCAAACAGCCTGCGCGTGGTGATCCCTCCCGAGGATCCGATCCTGGATCCAACACCACCTTATAGTCTATGGTTGATCCCCACGGACGGTTCCATGGCTGTTGCATCTGGAACGATCCCGGCCATACCTTTTGACTGGCCGGACAGCGCGATCTCACCGGATCTTAATCGCCTGGGATACCTGCAGAAAACAGGCGGGGGAGCTGATCCCAACATGCGCGATATCAAATTGGCAAATGCGAATGGCAGCGGTGTGGTCTGGTACATGAGCGGTGACGGCGCACAATTCCTCGGCTGGCTGCCCAATTCCGCTCAATTCGTGTTCAAGATCTTTAGCGGACCGGATGTAGGCGTTCACGTTTCCAGCCTGGCGGAGGGTTATTTAACCCTGACACTGGACCCAACCCAGGTCCGGACTTTATCCTGGACAGACAACACCCATTACCTGGCTTTGTGGCAGAATGCCGGTTCCACCGAATTGCGCTACAATGTACTCGGGGCAGGTTCCACTCTCATAGATAGCGGTCAGATCTGGGGATACGATTTCTCAAATTAAATCCTCAGCTCATTTTGAGTTGTTTATTTCCAATTATCTTTGTACAAAGTAAAAAGGTCGCCGAGAAATCGGCGACCTTTTCTTTGATACCAATCATTAACCTGGTTTAATCCACGGTCAGGGTCTTGCTGAGATTGCGTGGAAAATCCGGGTCGTAGCCGCGCAAAATGCTCATGTGGTAGGAAAGCAATTGCAGCGGGATGACCGACAGCAGGGGGGCGATGTGAGGGGTGGAGTTCGGGATCAGGATCAGGTCGTTGGCGTTGGCTCGCAGGCGGGCGTCCTCTTCGCCGACCGCGATGGCTCGCGCTCCCCGGCAAGTGACTTCGTTGATGCCGCTGACGATGATGGGAACATCCCCTGGTCCGCTGATGAAGATGACCGGGTATCCATCGCTGACCGCCGAGAGGGGACCATGTTTGAATTCGGTTGAGAGCATCCCTTCGGAATGCGCATAGGTTATTTCCTTCAGCTTCAGGGAGCCTTCCAGCGCGATCGGGAAAGTGGTTCCATAGCCAAGCGTGTACATATCCTCCCATTTGTTGATGGAAGCCGCGATCTCTTCCACCTGGGAAGCGACCATTTGAAGGGTCTCTTCCATCAGGTCCGGGATCACTGCCAGGTCACGCGTATTGCCACCTCCCAGGCGGGTGGCAAGGAACAGGAAGGTCAGAACCTGGTTGGTGAAGGTCTTGGTGGCGGGCACGCTGATTTCGTAGCCGCAGCACAGGGGCAGGCACAACGAGGTCGTTTTTGTCAGGGTCGAGCCGATCACGTTTGCCAGACCCAGGCTGACCATTCCGTTCTTTTCAGCAGCCTGGATGGCATTCAGAACATCCTTGGTCTCACCGCTCTGGCTGACGAATAACCCCACATCGCGGTGATCGACTGCCGGGGCAAATTGGGGGATGAACTGGGGTGCCAGGACGGGGATGGCGGTTCTTCCTGCCAGTTGAGAGAAATAAACAGAGCCTGCCAGGCAGGCATGGTAGCTGGTTCCGCAGCCGACCAGGAACAGATCGCGGGCTTCTGCGAGTTGTTGCAGGACGGTATCCACCTCCTGCGAGCCTTCCAGCATGTGTAACAGTTCGCGCGCCACCTGGGGCTGCTCATGGATCTCCTTGAGCATGAAGTGCGGATAACCGCCTTTTTGTACGGCGTCCATGCTTTCCGTGACCAGTTCGGGTTCGCGCTGGATGAGCTTGCCGTCCTTCACCGAGCGGAGCTCCACCCGGTCCGCCCAGAGTGTGATGATCTCGCCATCCTGGGGTCGGATGATCGAGCGGGTCAGCGGCAGAATGGAGGGCAGGTCGGAGGATAGGCAGGTGAAATCTTCACCCAGCCCGACCACCAGGCCGGAGCCTTTTTTGATGGCATACAGGCAGTCCTCGTTGACGCGCCCGATCACCAGGGCATAATCGCCTTCCAGGTCCCCATACGCCAGCCGAATGGCATTGATGAATTCGTAGCCGCGCTTGAGATAACGTTCCACTGCATGCACACAGGTCTCGCCGTCATTCTGCGAGCGGACGGTCAGACCTTCGTCAATGAATTGCTGGCGCAGTTCGAAATTATTGACCACGTTCCCATTGTGAGCACCAACCAGGACCCCTTCTGAATCAAGGTGGGGCTGCGAGTTGACCTGGGAGGGCGCCCCAAAGGTGGCCCAGCGTAATTGGGTGATGCCGCGCCGGCCGACCATTTCTGAGAAATTGTATCTTTCCGAGACTGCCTCCACCCGGCCGACATCCTTGCGCAGATCGATCCTGCCATTGTCTTTCAGGGTGGCTGCGCCGACCGAATCATAACCACGATAAGTGAGACGCTGGGCAGCCTCGATCAGAATGGGTCCAAGTCTTTTTTCCTTATCAGTAACAATCCCGAAGATTCCGCACATAAAACATCCTTTTATTCTTATTATTTATTCTCTTACCTTCACATACGAGAAGAATTGATTCTTTTCAAGGGCTAGGTTTGTCTGGAGTGTGATTGTTATCCTCTGACCATAATGCCATTGACCAACCAAGTTTATCACAAGGTTTTCAAAAATTTCGCTGGTTTGTTTCCACCCGGGGAGATCTCAATATCGGAATTGACAAGTGGTTGTTATTCTGTGATCCTTCCAATGCTTTTGGACAAGAAAAATAGGCTTTTATAAAAGTATAGTAGGCAGGGTAGAGTGGATCAGGAGGAAGTAAAAGCACCAGGGCATCACAGCGAAACCCAACCAATCGACAAGGTTGAGTTTTGGGCTTGAAGTCTGTTTCCATGGTTGTGTGGTGGGAGCGCCCTCTATCCAACCTTGCTGATGTTAACTTGTGATCCTGGCAATGTTTTCGAATTGAAAAAGTCACCTCGGGTTGGAGGTGACTTTTTCTATTCGAAATTAATTGTATGAACTAAATAATTATACCCATCCCTGTTTTCTTACAAAGTCTGAAAGCATGGGAACTTCCACCCATTTTCCCTGGAAGGCCATGATCGCCAGGTAAATGGCATAGATACCACCAACAACCAGCAGACAACCGGCGGTAATTGTTCCTAAAACGTAAAGAACAACAGTGAAGGCCAGTGAGAGAACCGCGTTGTATTTCATAAATGGGCGGCTCTTTTTGTCCTCCATCAGAAGCACTGCTACTGCAACCGGCCACAATAGCCAGCTCAACAAAGCCCAAAGCTTATCGTCCTGAGTGAGATCTGCATCCAATCGGTGTTGTGTCATTATTACTTCCTCCTTAGAAGAATTAATGAAAATACTTAGGCTATTTTACATCGAATTTATGCAAATTGCAACTATTTAGAGACCATTGGTTGCAGTCACAAAAATCCATAGAAGGGGTTGCAAAAAGAGAGAGTTCCGATCAATATTGAAGTTGACCACAACAACAAGGAAAGGAGCTCTCCGATGACAGAAGACACTGTCAATATAAGT
>Ga0172369_10000377_pt1 | contig 67497 bp, 66 predicted proteins | sample LakKiv25m_FD_114539 | JGI IMG/M metagenome (GOLD analysis project Ga0172369, IMG submission 114539) | Freshwater microbial communities from Kabuno Bay, South-Kivu, Congo - kab_022012_11.25m | ecosystem: Environmental > Aquatic > Freshwater > Lake | place: Democratic Republic of the Congo... | reverse complement strand
TTTTCCAGGAAAGAATAAACTTTATTCCCCGGGCCTATATTTAATACGCCAAATTTACCTGCATTTTGTATAGCGGTTAATGTTGCAAGTTTTTTATTCTTCTTATGGAATAAAACAAGTTCCTTTACATTAATATCAGCTAATCCGTCTCCATAAGTCAACATGAAGGTTTGGTTGCCGATATATTTCCTTACTCTCTTAAGCCTGCTTCCGGTCATTGTTTCTAAACCGGTATCCACTAAAGTAATCTTCCACGGTTCAGAGGCAGTGGTATGGATTTTTGTTTCATTTTTGGATAAATCTATGGTCACGTCGCTCATATGCATAAAATAATGCGAGAAATATTCCTTGATCATATACCCCCGGTACCCCAGGCAAATAATGAAATCGTTAAAACCGAAATGAGAATACAATTTCATAATATGCCAAATTATCGGCTTGCCCCCAATTTCAATCATGGGTTTTGGTAAAACCTCTGTTTCTTCGCTGATCCTTGTCCCTCTTCCACCTGCCAGAATAACTACTTTCATATGAACCTCCGCAATATTATTGCCACAGGAAATCTTTAAAGAGAATCATTTAATTATCTGTAAAATTAACTAACAGTATTTAAGATTATACCTCTTATAAAAGCCAACTTCAATTGTTTATTTTAGTTTGTCTTCTAAGCTATTTCGGATAATTATCGGCAGGATGATTAAAAATAACCCATCGCGCTAACCTGCTGCAAATCAAATAGTTTCAAACTTTCTGAGTGCTGTTTAAAACCACTATCTAAAACCCCGGGAGCTCCAATTAAAACGATAGGAATACGCGCATCTAGTTTAAAAAACCCGGGATTAAGAAAGGGTTATTTTTGGGTTAGATCTGTCAGTTTCTACTCTAATTACCGCCATGGTTAGGCCAAGCATATACCAGAATAAAACCACAAGTTGCAGCGAATAAAGGTGAGTGTCAAAAAAGGCATGCACCAGGAATGCCAGGATCCCGGACAAAAACCCCAGGATTAAGAAATCATTTCTTTGATCCAAATAACACAGCCCTATTTTAAAGAATGTAAATAAAACCCATATAAATGCGACCAAACCAAACAAGCCTGTTTCTGCTGCCATCTGGAGATAAGAATTATGCGGATATATGCCACCTAAATTAAAACTCTTATAATCCCGCGCAACTATGGAATAGGTATTTAAACCGCAGCCCGCAAAATTATAATCCTTAATAATCCTTAAGGCCTCTTTCCAAAGGCTGAACCTGATCGCGGTTGAACCCTCATTTGTTCTCAGCGTTGATTTTATACGCATGTTCACTGTATCACCCAGCTTAAAATCAATCCGGCCAATGGCCTTTACTTTAGCCTGCATAGGCTGTGGTAAGATTAGAAAGATGACCAATGCGCCTATCCCGACGGATAAATATGAAATTTTAGCTTTTAAAGTAGAATTTTTAAAAACATACCAACACATCAGAGAAATCCCTATTAATAACCCCAGCCAGGCGCCGCGCACAAAAGTCGCTAACAAACAAAGTATCAGCAATGGAATTGATGCTGATAATAGAACTTTCGATCCTTTAAATATTGTTTTACCTGCCGCCAGGAGGCCTAAGAAAATTGGAATCATTACTATCAGCCAGGCGGCAAAACCATTTGCGGTTGAAAAAGAGGCCCTCAGCCTTGTCCAGACGTAGCCTCTTAAAAAATCAACCCCCCTAAAATATTGCGCCCCTGCGTCAGCTATTATAAGCATTACCGAAGCAATAATCACTATAAGAATAGTCCTCAGGCGATTTTGGCTACGGATAACTTCAACTAACATAAAATATATAGCGATAAATTTTATTTCCTTACCGAAAAACCCCCTGAGAGATAAATCAAGATTAGAACTAAAAAAAGTTGCTAAGAGATTTATCACGATTAATCCCCCTAAAACCCTATTTAAGCCGGTTTTGGGCAACATCCCCCACAAGGCCCCGGCCCGATATCCCAACACCCTCTTTAAAATATAAATAAATAGTGCGGGCCAAACAAAACTCTCAATTCCTGCCTTTGAAAACGGAAGGCAGAAAATCATAAGGCATAAAAAAACAAATATAGCGCTATCTAAATATTTAAAAACTTTATCTTTATCCATATTGACTTTAAATAATTTTTCCATTAATTAAGGTAACTGGGGCTTATTTATAAATATAAATAAGCATAAAGAAATGATACCAAGAATAAAGGTGATTAAATACAGCCTTACTGCGGCTTGTGGCTGGCTAAACCCTTTCTTTAAAAGGTAGTGATGGACATGCGAAGAATCTCCTGAAAATACATTTTTCTTTCTTACAATTCGTCTCAAGATAGCAAAAGAGGTATCAAATATCGGCAAGAAAAGCAAGATTATGGTGGGAATAAAATACGGATTACTTGAGCTTGAAGGGGGCCGGTATATTCCTAAAAATGCGGCTATTAAACCCAAAAACAGACTACCAGTATCCCCCATAAAAATCTTAGCCGGATAGAAATTATATTTAAGAAAAGAAAAACAAGCGCCGACTAAAGCCAAAGATACATAGATAACAAAATTATCTTTTAGGAGTAACCCAAAAACAAAAATAAAAGATGCAACCAAACCAATAATTCCAGCAGCTAATCCGTCTAAACCGTCAATAAGATTAACGGCATTGGTTATGCCCACCAACCACAGCAGGGTCAGTGGAATGCTGAATACGCCGAATTCAATATTAATTAAATCATGGATAAAAATACCCTTTAAAAGAAAACCTGACTTTATAACTAAAAGTGAAATAATTATTTGAATTACAAATTTCAATAAAGCGCTGCTCCCTTGAAAATCATCATATATTCCTAAGATCAACATAAGGGTAGAGCCAATTAACAAAGTCGACAAAGGAAAAAAGTTAACTCCAAAGAAAGCCGGGATAAACAAGATAAGGGTAAAGATCCCCCCTAAGAAACCAAAATAAATCGCTAATCCACCAAGCTTAGTTATTATTTTTTTGTGGATTTTACGCCTGTTCACTTTATCAACTGCATAGAATTTTAAAGCCAGATAACGGATATTCGGCGTAATGAGCAAAACAATAATAGATGATACTGCAATAACAAAGAAATGAGTCATTCTAAGGACATCTCCTGCTTTTAAACTACCAGAATCTTATCTTATTTTTAAGAAATTAAAGCAACTTCCGCAAACAGCCATAATATATTATTATCTCAAAATATCCGTTTTTTTCAATGGCTAAATCTCTGGATATACACAAGGTTAAATTATTTAAGCCTGTCGGCTACCGCTGTATTAATTAATGACCGTTCCCGATCAAAAAACCAGCCCCACTTATTAAAATACCTGATACCGGAAAGAATAAGTTGGCCGAAAAGCTTGATATTTTTATTCGACCCTCTCTCATAACCATGATATATTACAGCTTCCGGAAAGTAAATATTGCGGTATAGCTGGTTTATTCTTCTGGACAAATCCACATCTTCAAAATAAACGAAGAATCTCTCATCAAAAAACCCTACTTTCTTGAAAACCTCTGTCCTGATAAACATAAAACAACCGGATAGGTATGGCACATCCATTAGCTTATTATAATCTGCAAATCTAAGTTCATAGCGGGATTTTTTCAGGTTAAGCAGAGGATTTAAAATCTTAATATCAATCTTCCTGAGTAATGAATCGTATGGAGTTGGCAATAAGCGGCATAAGTACTGCAGAGAACCATCGGGATACAATACCTTCGGCATAGCTAAACCAACCCCTTCATTTTCCTCCATAAAACTAAATAATTTCTTAAGCGTCCCGGGGTTAAAATAAACATCCGGGTTCAGGATTAAAGAGTATTTCGCCTTCTCAATTATTTGGCGTATAGCAATATTATGGCCTGCGCCAAACCCTAAATTATTATTGTTAAAAATATATTCTACATTCCTTACGGTACAGATCTCCCTTAAATTATCCGTCGGGGAATTGTCTATTACGTAAAGATGTATATCTAATTCGGTGTTTAAGAAACTCTTGACTGCCTTTTTTAAAGCATCCCTATCGTTCTTAAATACCACTATTGATCCGGCGATATCATACATATCTTTACTTTCTCCGCTTAAAAAGAGACAGTCCATCCTGAAAAGCTACTAATTCCCATTTTTGCTTATCAGATTCAATCGTTCCAAATTCATCCTTATTCCGGTAAGCTGGGCTTTCTTCTTTTAAACCATTATTGGTCTTATCAAAGAAGACATAATCCGCCTCTATCTTTTCATCCTGGCTTTTAGTCTTGGGAAATATCATTACGCCTTTCTTTTTATATAAAGGCGTAAACAAAAAGTGTTGCGCTGAGACAAATGAATCATCTGGTATCAACCTGGCTATCTCAGCGGCATGTTTGCTGTGTTCGGTTATCCTATAAACCGAATAATGAAAATCCTGAGTTTTAAAAGGCGCAGGCCTAAGATCCTTAAACCAAAACTGCAATGATATGGGGGACGGGCCAAAAAAAATGTTGCTGACCATCATGGCGCTTAAAACAATAGCCATCCCGCATTCTTCCAAGTTTGATTTCTTGCTAAATTTAGCTGTACCTAACAATTTAATAAACCGCGGCCAGCTTTTGATAAAGGCATAAAAAATAAATGGTACGGCCGGAGACAAATAATACAACGCATAAGAGCTGTGGTTAAGAGAACTACTTAATGTCACTATAATGAGACTGGCAATAATACTGATTAAAACTGACGGAGTCAATAAGGGAATAAATAATAACGGTAGAAAATACATAAAAATATTTGCCAATTTAAACGGTTGCAAGATCCTGTGCAAAAGCGATGATGGATTCTTAAGTATATTTATCAAGATCTCCCAAAAATTGCTGCCTAAACCCATAAAAAATTCATTTGCAACATGGGTGTGATCGTTTGAGATTCTTAAACCTGGCATAAAGATTTGAGTAATTAGCAAAAACGCCAAAAATCCGGTTAAAGCGGTAACCAGCCCTCTAATATATTTTCTTTCGAAAATAACCATATAGACACCGAACAATGCAATAGTAAGCCCCACCTCTTCTCTTATTAGTATCGCTAAAATTACAAAGCAGAAATATGGGGCTTTTTTATTCCCTTCGTTAAAATAAATCATCCAGAAAATTATCGGGATGCTAAAGCGCAACATTTCAAACTCATAAAGAACAGTATATTGAAAAGTCGGATACCATAGAAACAGGCTTATTGTCAATAATGAAAACTTGTTATTCCGGTTACCAGCTGAAGCTAATTTGTATAAAGGTATCACTGAGGAAAGCATTAGTACAAAATTCAAGAAAATAATAGTTTCACTGTAAGGAAGGAACTTAAACGGGATAGATAGTATATAAACCAGCGGTACAAAATGCGCTGACAAATAATTCATTGTCCCGGGGTAGAAAAATTCTTGAGCCATATTAAGCGGTTTTCCGCTCAGTGTTATATTATTAAGCAGTATTAACCAATGAGAAAAATCAACATAAAAATGCAGAGAAAGATACTTAAGCCACTGCGCAAATAGCATATAAGCAGAAAAAACGATGAGGGCATACAATAAAATTGGCGATATTTTCACCTTGAAACGGGAGAATAAACAATAAGAAAATAAGCTTGCAATAGCTGTCATGGCCATACCAATACTATAAAGGATTAATAAATTTCTATCCATTTTTACTATAAACCGTAAAACAATATACTGCCACTAGTTAACAAACAGCATGATTTAAGGTAGAATATGGCTTGTGAGGCCTTAGCCTCAGAAAGGAGCCCTATTCTATGAAACGTCGTATCTGGACCTCAAAACAAAAGTCACAAATCGTGCTTGAAGGATTATCCGGACAAATCGATATCAGCGCCCTATGCCAGAAATATCAAATCTCGCAAGCGCAATACTACAACTGGCGCGATTTGTTCCTTGCTAATTGCCATGAGTCATTTGAAGTCAAAAAACAATCTCAAAAAGAACAACATCTTGAAACTCAAGTTAAGAAGCTACGCTCGATTATCGGCGACCTGACCATCGAGCTTAAAAAAAACGAATACGAGTTATGAAAAGACAACGATCGAAATCTACTGTTATCAGAGATCAAGAATTATTGTCTCGCATTGCTCCCATTAAGACCGACCATCCCCTCTGGGGCTACAGGAGAATCTGGGCATATTTAAAATACCGCGAGCATTATCCTTGCGCTATTAACCGCGTGCACCGTGTTATGAAAGAACATAATCTTTTGGTCACCAAGCAGCAGCGCTTAAGGGCTAAACGCGGCCCAATTCGCCCGAAACCCCAGTCTCACAGACCAAAACCATTACTGGGGCATTGATATGACCAAGATCAAAATCCTGCCTTGGGGCTGGCTATACCTGTGCGTTGTGCTTGACTGGTGCACCAAGGAGATTATCGGCTATTCTTTGAGCATGCGCTCCAAGACCGATGACTGGCTTGATGCTGTAGAGGCTGCGGTCAACAACCGATTCCCTCAAGGAATCCGAAACGCTCTCAAAGATCAACAGCTCTTTTTGCTCTCGGATAACGGCTGTCAGCCTACATCAGAGCGTTTTATGATGAGCTGCTCATTGCTCGGCATTACCCAGATATTTACCACTTGGTGCAATCCTAAGGGCAATTCCGATACCGAGCGCGTCATGCGCACCATTAAAGAAGACTTGGTCTGGACGCATGACTGGGATAACCCGTTTGCGTTGTCTGAGGTCTTGAAGAAATGGATCAACGATTACAATACCGATTATCCGCATCAGGCCTTGAACAACATGACGCCAAGATAGTACTTTGAGACATTTAACCAAAAAATCAAAGAGCCGGATTCTATCTTAAAAAGTGCTTGCTAAACGTGTGGCATTACAACAACTCCTATGGATTAGAGAAACAGATGTACATCTAGACTGAATATAACCTATAAATATGCTTATATATGTTACATTTTCAAGATAATATTTACAATCTTTTTTGAAGCAGTACCATCCCCGTAAAGATTAGTTGCCTTAGACATTTTTTTATATTCACGCGGATTCCTCAGCAAGCTCTCTATATTTTTTATTATAGTCCTGTAATCCGTTCCGACTAACCTCGCAACATTGGCTTCTATACCATCCGGACGCTCAGTTTCATTTCTTAAAACCAGCACTGGTTTTCCAAATGCTGGCGCCTCCTCCTGTATCCCCCCTGAATCAGTAAGCACTAAATAGCAACGGCTTAATAGACGAATAAATTCGGAATAATCAAGAGGCGCTAATAAATGTACCCTTTCTAAACTATTTAGAATACTATAAACCGTAGACCTGACATTGGGATTAAGGTGTACGGGAAAAATTATTTCAACTTCTGAGTTTTTTTCTGCGATTTCTTTCAACGCCAGGCATATATTTTCGAGAGGTTTTCCGAAATTCTCCCTTCTATGGGCAGTTACTAAGATTATTTTCTTTCTTTCCTGCGGAGGCAAAAATTTAACCCCTGAAACTTTCTTTCTATTAATTATTATTTTCAGGGCATCAACAATGGTATTTCCCGTAAGAAAGATTGTTTGTTTGTGAATGCCTTCTTTCAATAAGGCTTCCCGCGCCTTCTTGGTCGGAGCAAAATTATAAGTTGATAATATGCTGATAAACCTCCTGTTTATCTCTTCGGGGAAGGGATCGTATATATTATTAGTGCGTAATCCCGCTTCAATATGCCCAACAGGGATTTTTTGATAAAAAGCGGCTAAAGTTGCTGCCATAGCGGTAGTGGTATCTCCCTGCACTAAAACTAAATCCGGTTTTACTTTCACGATTACCCTACTCAACAGCTTAATGCTTTTTGCGGTTAATGCATCAAGGTCTTGATTCTCCTGCATTAAATTCAAATCAATATCGGGTTTTAAATCAAAAAGAGAAAGAACTTGATCCAGCATTTCCCTATGCTGAGCTGTAACACAGATCGTAACCTTACAATGGCCCGGATATTTCTTCAACTCTCTTACCACAGGAACCATTTTGATTGCTTCTGGCCTCGTACCAAAAATGCAAATTACTTTTTTCATTTAATCCTCAACATTCTTAAGCATAACACAGCGTTGCCAATATAAACTTATTTAACGCCGAGTATCGCGTACATTCCCCCAAAAGGAATCCTGGCTAATGCCCTCTCCAGGGGGAGCAAGGCCGAAAGGAATTTAGGGAAAAAAAGCAAATACTCCCGCTTGCCAATCATAAACCCGGAGCTTTTCATTATTTCTATTAATTCCCCTAAATAAAAAGTTGTCGGGAATACTGATTTTCTATACCCATCAAGGTTAACTCCGGAATCAATCGGACAGGTTTTTACGATATAACGCGATACGGGATTAAGCGGGTTAAAATCATATACAACAACAATTCCGCCTTTTTTTAAAATACGCTTGGCCTCATTAAAAGTCTGAACAATCTTTTCGCCAGTATCAATGTGGTGGATAAGCCCATACATAAGCACAATATCAACGCTATCGCTATCAAATGGCAGGCGCTCGGACTGACAAAGCTTTAATGTAACGTTTTTCAGGTTCTTCTTACCGGCATACTCAAGCATCCCTGACGAATAATCACAACAAAAAATATGCATAAATTTATCCTGAAAGTATTCTGCTGTTTCTGCGGTCCCGCAACCAAGATCAACGCAAATGAGATCTTTTATATCCCCATAAAATTCTTCGGCCTTCTTTAACAGGTGTAGCGATTTTACCTTCACGTAATACTTGTGGTTTCTTACTGCCATAACCTCATAATCAGATCCGATATCGACAGAATTATTATGAGAAACAAACCAATCAGTATGATTTCTTTGCATAAATAACCCCTAAATTATCCTAAGCCTATGCAGCATTAACAGGGTTCTCCGAATCGTTTTAAATATGTTCATCTTGCTTTTTCCGCATTTCTGATCATAACGTAATATAATGGGCACTTCAACAGCAATTATATTTATACTCCGTAATTTTATAAGTAATTCCGCCATACAGGCAAAACTCTCCTCTTCAATCAAATGGTCTCCAAACTTTTCGTAGGCTTTACGTAAACAGTTAATTGTGTACCCCCTATAACCACAGGTATAATCCTTAACCCCTTTAATAGGAAACAATGCCCTCATTAATAATGAGGCGACTATACTAAAAAACTGCCTGAGCCAGCTAACCCCTACAATACTGCTACCCGGAATGTACCTTGAAGCAATTACTACATCAAAACCGTCTCGCAGCTTGTTTGCCATGAGATAAATATGTTCAGGATTATGAGTGTCATCGGAATCTAAAACCACTGCAATATCTTCTTTACTAAGAGAGCTACCTAATGTTTTCTTTAATAAGCAATCTAAAGCAACCCCCAACCCCCTGTTCTTTCCTTCGCCTATTAAAGTAACAGGCATTGAATTTTTATATTTGTTCAGTATCTCAAGGCTGCTATCGTTACTGCCATCGTTATAGGCAATAACGCAATAAGAGAATCCTCTTCTTTGCATCTCTTTATTCAGTTTTTCAAGAAGCGTCGGGAGATTTCTTTCTTCGTTGTAGATAGGTAACAAAATAAAAACCATAACTGATATCCCCTTAATTCGTTACAAAACGTTTAAAATAACCCAATCCAAATGACAGCAATCTAAAAAAATCAACCGGATGTGCAATACGTCTTATAAATGTTAAAAAGTATTTAAATCGAAAATAATACTCCTGATAATTTTTTCGTAAGATTTTATCAAGTTCATTCTTTCTGACTCCGGGAATCTCAATAACAAATTCACTGCCGCCGCAGAAGAAATTATCCCAATTATTGCTTACCATCAGCTTCTCTCTGACGGCAATATCGAAAAACTCGGTCCCGGGGTACGGAGTAGCCGGATAAAATTCCACGTAATCGGGGTTTATTCTTTTACAGAAATCCAGGGTCTCTTTGATCGTATCCCGGGTCTCCCCCGGTAAGCCGATTAAGAAATAGACCAAAGAATTAATGCCGGTTTGGCGCAAAATTCTTACCGTTTTCTCAATCAGCTCCGGACTGGTCCCCTTTTTGATGTTCTTTAATATCGCCGGATTTGCGCTCTCCCCTCCGATAGAAAGCATGTAACATCCGGCTTTCTTCATCAACCGAAACATCTCTAAATCATTATTATCAACCCGGGTATTAGTCCACCAGATAATCTTTAATTTCCTGTTTATTATTCCTTGACAGAGTTTCTTCACAAATTCCGGGGTCCGGGTAAAATCATCGGCGTACATCCACATATGGCGAATCCCTAATTTGCCAATCAAGTAATGCTCTATTTCATCCAGGATACTCTCCACCGTACGGTAGCGCACCTTCTTACCGTAAAAGATCGAAGCCACGCAAAAAATACAGCTATGGCCGCATCCTCTTGAGGTATTAACCATAAGGTATGGCTTATTAAATACCGGGTGGATATATTTAGTCAGATCGAAATAATCCCAGGCAGGATGCCCCAAAGAATCCATGTCATCATTGAATTCCCGGGATGGATACACAATAACTTCACCGCCAATCCTCAACGTCGCGCCCAAAACAGGCAATTTAACATTCTTGTCCTGCAAAAACACAACTAGATCCAAAACAGTCCATTCCGGTTCATTCCTGATAACACAATCAATGAAGTTAAATTGCTTCATCAGGCTTTCATGCATCGCGGTAACATGCGTGCCGAAAATAGCGGTAAAACAGGCAGGGAACTTTGCTTTAAAAACCTTGATAAAATTAATATCAGAATTAATCGACGGAGTAGTGCTGTTTAACAAAACCAGCTCCGGGCTGAATCTTTCCGCGGTTGCAAACACCTCCTCCGGGGAAATTCCGGAAGCAACGCAATCAAGCACCTTTAAGCTGTTGTCCTTCTCCAGCCTGCCAGCCAAATAAGCAAGCGTCATTTGCGGGACGCTGCTTGACCTCATATTCTGCAGAGACTGGCAGCGGCCTTCCCGGATAATAGCCGAATGGTGCGGAGGATTAAGAATTAATATTTTCATAGCTTGTATTTATTTACCTGCTTTTATTCTTACTTTTTCAAAAACATTAATCCATTGGCTACAGACATGATTCCAATCATATGTTTCTAATACGTACTCTTTAGCATGCCTGCCCATCTGCCTTAGCTTTTCCCTGTCTGACAACAAAGTTCTTAACCCTTCTTCCAGTCCTTTAACGGTCGCCTCTACCGCCAGAGCGCCTCCAGCCTGCGCAAGTTCATCAAAATCACATTGTTTTGTCAATAATACCGGTGTAGCTGATGCGGCTGCCTCCAGGGCAACAATGGTCATAGTGTCAAACCTGGAAGGAATAACAAACAAATCCGCGCTGCGATAGGCGGAAATCTTCTCTTCGCCGAAAATCGGCCCTAAAAAAGTTACCTTATTGTCAATCTTATACAAGCGGACAAGCCGTTTAAGCTCATCAAGAAACCCATAGTTATTGCCGGCAACTACTAACTGGTAATCGCAAAAATCATTTTGAACCCCTGCGAATGCCTGGATTAATAAATCCGGCCCCTTAATAAAATTTAGCCTGCCGATAAACAAAATAAACGGGCGCGAATCAATATGATAAGCAGCGCGGAAGATTTCATTATTCTGGACAGCCTTAAACGGGCCGGTCGTTAAGCCGTTCGGAATTAAAAAAATATTCCTGCGCTCAACGCCTAACTTCTCATATTCCCCAGCCTCTCTCTTAGAGACTGCAATACACATCTTTGCCTGACGCACCATTGCCCGCGTAAAAAATAACTTATATATATGTTTGATAAACTTAGAACGCCCGTCAATTGTCAACCAACCCATTGCCGAATATACATAAGGAAGCTTATAATACCGTAAATACAGGTAGGTGATGGCATTGATCAGTGTCCAATTCATCCCCAAGTGGACAACATCATAATCACGGATATGCCTGCACAGCCATCCAAAAAGGCCAATAGGTATCCTGAAACGCTTCGAAATATAAGGCAGGGCAACTACTTTGACGTTACCCAGTTTGCGGATATACTCCTGATCCTGCCCCTGCCTGGTCGTCAAGATTGTGCAGTCTTGGCCGGCTAAAGAAAGGTATTTGCTGAGTTGATAGATGCGTTCAACTGACCCCCCTCCGCCGACGGGATCCAAACACATTATCACGTTAAGAATGCGCATTAGAGGCCTCTTTTGCGAGTATTTCAGATATAGTCGAATGTAAGGTAAAAACTTTTCTGTAGCCTAAAGCTGATATTTTGTCATGGGCATAAACACGGTCCGCCGGAGAATGAGTCCGCAGCAAACTGAATAGAAACAATAACAGAGGACGGGGTAAGCCAAAATCAAAGGCATACCGGTAGTTGTGCCGTAAACCTGAATTAATAATTCTTTCTACTGCCGCATAGCTATTATCACAATCATCATCATCGGAAATATTGTAAATCTGCCCCATTTGCTCAACGGGCGTAGAAGCCAGAAGGATTAATGCTACGACAACATTATGTACACTGACATAGTTACAGCGCCGGTATTTAAGAATGCTGTGGTATACAAAATTCTTAAAGGATTTCCCACAACGCAGCCTTTGGATCACCTTTTGAAGCCCCTGTCCTCCCGGGCCGATTATTTCCGTAGGGCGCAAAATCGCCAGCTCAACATCCGGCTGCAGCCCGGCACGCAACATTTCTTCGATTTTATACTTTGTCTTTTGATATTCGCCTTCAGGCGATGGTATTGTATCTTCTGAAATAACTCCCCCTGCCTTAAAGCCGACTACCACCGCACTGCTGCAATGAACTACTCTTTTAACACTTGATTGCCTGGCAGCTGCAATGAGATTTACGGTTGCTTTAATGTTGACAGATGCATCATTATGGATATAAGCCAGATGAATAAGCGTGCTATTCGGCTCTAAAAACCCCCTTAAACTCTCAGGTGCCAATAAGTCACCCTCACAGATAACTACATTCTCGCTTAAAAGAAATTTATATTTATTACCATCGCGCAGAAGTAATTTTAATTTAAATCCTCCTTGAGATAAGCATCCACCAATTAAATGCCTTCCCAAAAAACCGGATGCGCCTGTTATCGCTAAAGTATGCATTAGGCTAATAACCTGTTTTTACAAATTCGATAAGCAAAATAATAAACCCATACGAAGAAAAACAGCCCATTATAGAAATAGTGCCCCTGCCTAAAAAGCTGCAGTAAAAACAAAACAAATATTGCATTGCTGATTATCTGCAGTTTTTCATCATCATTACCTTTGAGGTGGAATTTAAAAATAAAATAAAAAACTACGATCAGGCCAAATAACCCTGTTTCCGAAACTAAGCGCAAGAATAAAGAACCGGCATCTTCCCTGTTTACCGCAGGGTATTTAGGATAATCACTGTACCAGATCGTTCCGGGAACACCCGGCTTAATAAATTCATTGTACGAAACCGGATGGCTTCCCAGGCCGCGGCCAAATAGCGGGCTGTCGATAAAACTTTTATAAGCAACAAAAGCATTACTGGCTAAGGCGTAAACACTCAAGTGTGATTGGGATACTTTCTTCTGCCCCGTAAAAACCCCGATCGTGTGATTAGCCCGCTCGCGTATTTCCGGTATATAACGATAAGCGGAATAAATAAGCGCTGGTATTATCACGATAACCAATAACAGATATTTGGATTTTTTAACACCGAGGAAAATTAAGAGTAAGCTTATTAAAATAGCGATATAGGCAATGGAAGACAACGACAAAATAACACTTATAATTATCAAAACACACTTCCATTTACTTAGATAAAAAGAACCTCTTTTAAAAATAGTCGATAATGAAACAAATACCGCCGGAATCATAGTGATCGCAAAATGCGCCGGTTCCATGCAGATAGAATTAATTCTCAAAATCCCGAATCTTGCTTGTGTATATTTCCAGCGGTTTACTATCCAGCTATAATCATACCCGGATTTAATTTTTACTAAAAAACTCAATTCCTGAATAATTCCAATCGCCGCGATAATTAAGGCAATTTGCAAATAAATCTTAAATAACTTTTCGACGTTAAACTCATTAGCCTTAACTAACAGGTAGTATGCGGACCCTGTTATTAAAATACCCAGAAGCTGTTTGCTCATTAAAAAAAAGGTATCTTTTCCAACGTAGGCATTTCCAAGAGAAACTATAGTTAAGAGTATTAAGATCATCAAAAACCATGAATTAATCTGGAGATTGCGGTAGCGGATGATATACGCTATCAAAAAAGTTATTATAAAAATATAGCCGGTATAGAAATCAAATGGCGTAACAAATAAAAGAAATCCGCCGGCAAAAATATTAAAAACAAGGAAATAGTTAAAAATGGTTACCATAGCGCGCTATTGTAAACCTTTATCGTCTCCTCTGCGGTCTTTTCCCAGGGAAAAACAGATACTCGTACCCTGCCTTTTTCTACCAGAGATTTTCTCAAAGTTACCCCGGACAGTATCCGCAAGATCGCCTCGGAAAATGCCGCAGGATCATGTGGATCGACCAGAAGCGCCGCATCCGCGCAAACTTCAGGAATTGAAGAACAATTAGATGCTACCACCGGGCAGTCGCAGGCCATCGCCTCCAGCAGCGGAAGGCCGAACCCTTCATATAAAGATGGGTAAACAAATACGCCGGCCGCATTATATAAAGCAACCAGGTCATATTGCGGCACAAAGTCACAAAAAATAATATCTTTCTCATAATTACTAGCAATAGCTTCCTCAAAAACTTCCTTATAAAGCCAGCCTTTTTTCCCAACAATAACCAGCTGGTGGTTAATTGCGCCTTTCTTCTTAAGCATAGAGAATGCCCTAATCAAATTCACCATATTTTTCCGGGGGGAAATAAGGGAAACTGTGAGGATAAAATCACCCCTGATGCCATATTTGGCTTTTACCATATCCAATGATCCGTTTTTAAGATCCGCAATAGGGCGAAAGGCTTCATCAACCCCTTCGTAAACAACTTTGACCTTCTCCTCTTTGATTTTATAATTCAGTAATAAATCTTTCTTTGTATTTTCTGATATGGCAATAATCTTATCCGAGGAATTAATGCTTCTCTCCATCAGCCATTCAAGATACAGGCGGTTGCGCAGCGTATAGCAATCCGGCAGCAGCTTATATGACAGGTCATGAATCGTAATTACGGTCGAGCATTTTTTAAAGTACGGCGCGACAAAAGTAGGCTCATGAAAAACCTCAATCTTTAAATCCTTTATCCGGAGCGGTAAATATAAATGCTGCCAGGCAATCTTAAAGAATTGATTCTTCGTCGACATCCTGGAAACATCGCATAAAAAATCAAGGCTTTCGATATCATCATAAATATAGTTATTACTGCCTAAAAAAAGCACATACTGATTCTTCCTATCAACTTTCTTGAGATACAAAAGAAGATAGTAAACATACTGGGCGATGCCGGCCCTGGATCTTTGAAGGCACCTGGCATTAATACCTATATACATAAAGATCTACCTTTCCGGTTCCCACAAAATATTCCTTTTAATTTTTCTTTCATTTTTACAATACCGATATTATTAAGCAGCAGCCGCTCTACAAATGGAGTTACCAAGATATTACTGGCCAAAAACCGCAAAGCAAGCGGAAGATTCATTTTTCTTTCAATATACCTCCTTCTTATTTTTCGCTCTATCCTTTGGCCGGTTTTAAATGCTTTTTTACGTTCCTGCATGGACATTTCCGGAGTATAAAAACATGGCTCATTCACAAAATGCGAAGCATTATTTAATATATATTCCTGTGAATGCAAGAAAAACTTTCTCTTCTGCAGCCATTCATAAAGCTCTGTCGTCGGAAACGGGATAACATTATAGAATTTGGCGCTTCTAACGGGGTAACGCAAGGCAAAAGAAAATGATTTTTCGACATCCGCCGGTGTTTCCCCCGGTGAACCGATCAAAAAGAAAAGGTCAACATCAAAACCAAGCTGGCAGGCATTTTTTACGCTTTCCTCTATCGTCACGAAGCTTTCCCCTTTTTTAATATTCTTTAATACGTGCTCTGCGGCTGCTTCCACGCCAAAAGCAATCATATCAAAACCAACTTCCCTCATTTTCTTTAAAAGCTCATAATCTACCCTGTCAGCCCGAATTCCGTTAGGGCATTTTAGCTTAAGATCCTTAATCTTTTTCTGGGCCAGCAAATCACAAATGTCTTCTACTCTTTTCTTAACCAGAGTAAAATTGTCATCCAAGATCAGGATCTCCCTATATCCCTGAAGATACCAATACTCTATCTCATTAACCACGCTTTGAGCGCTCCTATGCCTGAACTTTTTACCGATCGCAGAGATAACCGGGCAATAAATACAATCATACGGGCAGCCGCGGGAAGTTACAATTCCAATTTGCTTTGCCGGATACCGGGATAACTCAAAGGATGTAAACAAGGGAAATGGCAGCTGATCCAAATCCATGGTAAAATCATTAAAGGGATTAACGACAGCATCTTTCCCTTTGCGATACATAAACCCTTGAATTACTTCAAAATCGTCTCCTCCGCAGAGTTGAACAATACTGCGGTCCCCTTCAAGAATAATCCCATAATCTATACCCAGACAGTCTTGCATAACTTTCTGCCTGAACGTAGAAATATGCGGCCCTCCGGCAACAATTTTTATTTCCGGATGAATTGTTTTCAGGCGGCTGATTAAATTATATGTTTCCCGGTAGCCAAAGGTCATCACGCTAAACCCGATAAGATCAGGCTGATAATCAGATATTTTTTTCTCCAGGTCTTGCCAGGTATATTGCAGGTTCATATCAAATACCGCAACATCAAATCCGGCGCGCTTTAAAGCTTCCGCAATATATCCTAAGCCTGCCAGAGGGTGGATAGAAAGGCGATACTTACCCTTAGAAAATCTTACAGATACTAAAAGCACCTTGTTAAATCGCATATGATTCCTTACTCTTTTTTACGGATTAAAATTTCATACGCTGCATACTTCTAATTGCGGCAAAGGAAAAACCAACTTGCGCCCGGAAAATTCCTTGTTTTCAAGAAATGATCTTCTGAAATGCCATGGCAAAACGATCAGATAATCCGGCTGTTGTTTGAGCATCTGGTCCTGCGAAATAATCGGTATCCAGGTTCCCGGAGTATAACATCCAAACTTATCGCTATTTACCTCGCCGATAAACGAGATATCTTTAGCGCTCAGCCCACAGTATTGCAAAATGACGTTCCCTTTCGTGGAAGCTCCCAACACCCCCACTGTTTTATTTTGAGCGTGAGCGGTTTTTAGGAACTGCAATAAATCATTTTTTGTTCTTTCCGAGCGCAGCGCAAATGCCTGATAAGGAACCAGGGTATCTAACCCTTTCTCCTCTTCCGTTGACAGGATATTTTCTACCACTGAGGCGCCGGATGAATCGTCTGTTTTAGAAACCATAACTGAAAAGCTGCCACCGTTAACATCGCTAAACTCCACGTTAATAATCTGGAAACCCACTTTATCCATCATCCATTTAATCTGGCGTAAGGCATAAAACTCAAGATGTTCGTGGCAAACAGTATCATAGGAATTTGTCTCCAGCATAGTCGGCAGATAGCTTTGCTCAAAAACCCAGACTCCATCATCGGCGAGCACATCATACACCTGGCGGATAAAACTTATCGGATCTTCCAGGTCGTAAAATACCGAAAACGAGGTAATTACTTTTGCTTTTTGACCGGGAAAATGTTCTTTTAATAAACCAGCCGAGAAAAAATCCGGAATTAATTGAATGCGCGGCGGGTAGAAATTATGGAATTTAACGCCGGTCGGATCAACCCCCACCAATACCAAGCCCTCTGACGGATACGCCTGCAACGTCGTACTGTCATTGCTGCCGATATCGATAACTAAATCCCCTTTGCGTAATTTAACCTGCTCCAGTATTCTTTTAACTTTGCCGCAAAGATGCGCCACCATGCTGGCATTTAACCCGGAACGATAGCCATAGTTCTCTCCATACATCTCCCCCAAATCGTAAGAATGCTCAAGCTGCAACAAACCGCATACTTGCTTATCTCCCATACATTTCACCAGCCGTAGCGGCCCGGACGTAATTTTGGCTCCTTTTTCCCGCGGAAAAACACCCGTGAGCATCTGCTCTCCTAAATCAAGTACCCGCTCTAAATTCCGATTGCCGCAAATCCGGCATTTATTTATTTGTTTATACATTGTTATTCATTTCCTTTAACTTTATTCTTCTCAGCATACTGGCGTAAATCAGCATCAACCATCATTTTGACCATCTGCTTAAACTCCACTTCAGGAGCCCAGCCTAATTGTTCCCGGGCCTTACTGAAATCTCCCACCAGTTGTACTGATTCAGGCGGGCGCCAAACAGCGGCATCTTCGCGCACATAGTCACGATAATCCATCCCTAAATACCCAAAGACAATTTCACATAGCTCCTTCACCGAATGAGTCTGCCCAGTAGCAATCACATAGTCATACGCATTTGACTGCTGCAACATCAACCACATTGCGCGTACATAATCACCGGCAAATCCCCAATCCCGGCGTACATCCAGATTACCAAGTAAAAGCTCGCTGGCTAATCCCAACTTAATTTTTACCGCTTCTTGGGAAATCTTCCTCGTAACAAAACCCAAACCGCGGCGAGGGCTCTCATGATTAAACAAGATTGCTGAACAGGCAAACAGCCCGTAACGCTGACGGTAGATTTGAATCATAGAATGCGCATAAAGCTTGGCAGCCCCATATGGGCTGCGCGGCTGAAATGGTGTTCTTTCTGATTGAGGGCTTTCCAACGGTGACTGGCCAAACATCTCGCTGCTGGATGCCTGGCAAAAACGGATATTCTTATCCACCTGGCGGATAGCCTGCAGTATACGGGTAACCGCAACTCCATTGACCTCTGCGATAGCGGCAGGATCATCAAACATCCCCTCGCCGGATGAATAAGCGGCATAGTTATATATTTCGCTGGGTTTAAAGCGCGATAAAACAGCTTCCATCTCCGGCTGATTTTGAATATCCAGATGGATCATTTCAATACTTCCGGCGTACAAAGAAACAAAATCAGGCGCCTTATCTAAATTTTTATCAATGCCAATAACACGATAGCCCTTAGCAAGTAAAAGTTCTGCCAGATATGAGCCATCCTGGCCGGAAATACCGGTAATTAAACCTATTTTCGATGAATCTCTGGAATTAGATTTACTATGATTTTTCATTTTAAGGGTAAAATTCTTTCATATAATAAACGGTGCCGATTAGCAATGCGCAACCATTCATCTTGATCAATATCAGGATCATGTTTTCTTCGAGTTCCGGCATAAGCAGTCAGGGCTGAGCGCATTTGTGCAATGTCATCAATTCTTGCAAAGAATACATTATACTTCTTATCATAACCGTTTTGAGTAAGCGATGTCGCCACCACAAATGCTCCATTCAATACTGCTCCATGGATAGAAGTATTCCAGTCTCCTCCCCCAGCCCTAAACGGGAGCACCACAGCGTCTGCAACCGCTAATAATGCCGCTATCTCTTGAGCCGGAAGAAAATCAGTAATAGCAACTTTTCCCGCCCATGGCTCAGCAGAAGCACGCCTGGTAATCTTGCCCAGATAATCTTTTTCTTTTTGATCAATTACCCCGGCAATCACGATCTGGTCTAAGGCAGGATCGGCAATTTCAAATAATAATTCCACGCCTTTATGGGGATACACAAAACCGAAAAAAACAATTAAGCGTTTTTGTTTTTTTAAATAGTGTTTTCTTAACGCCTCTGTTTCTTGCCCATTTAACACAGCGCGCGGGATACATGAAGCGCTCGGTATAAATTCAATCTTTTTATTCCATAAAGCCCAGCCTAACATCGGATGCAAACAATCTTTATACTGGGGGCGTACAAACACCAAGCTGGCCGGGACAATCGACTTTAAGAAAAGCTTTAAAGCTTTCCTCCTGCCATATGCTTCATGCCAGGTCTGCACAACTTTTTTTCCCATTAAAAAAGAAATTATCGGCAGTATCCAGGGCAGTATCCCATTACCATAACCTTGCGTTGGGTGCTGGATATGCACAATATCCGCACGCCAGCTCCGGATAATCCATATCGCCTTTAGCGATTCCCTTAATCCCCATTTTTTTATGATCGGGAATATTTCAATGCCTTTTATTCCTTCAAGCTTTCCTTCAAAAACACTGGTCAACACCCCTACCTTGATTCCCGACACCGAAAGCGACTGCGCAAGCTTGCAGCTATAATCGCCAATACCGCATTTCATTGGCGGATAAGAACCCGTAACTAATAAAACCCGTATACTCATGTAGATTTAATAAGCGCCAACCAACCAAAAGTGTACTGTTTTCCCCCATAATCAATTGGCCTATCTTTAGCGCTATAATGCATCCTGCCGCATGGGCTTAATCCATAACCTGCCGCTTCAGCAACAAACCCGGCAATCTCATCCTGGGAAAATATTTTCCAGTCCATATCAAAATACTTTGTGCCTTCGGTATTTATTTTCTCCGGATAATAATCAAATGAAGCGATAAAGTAGCCGCCCGGATTTAAAAGCCGCGAAATCTCTTTTAACAGCAGTAGCCCGTTAAATCCATGCTCAATTACCGAAATGGAAGTAATCGCCCGAAACGAAGCATCCTGGAATTTTGTCTGCAGGAAATCAACAATTTCATAATGTATGGTATCCGGATACGGCATTTGTCTCAGGTTAGGATTCAAGTCTGCTCCGGACAGGTTTACATAACCCAACCTGTGCAGTGCTACAATTATCTCAGATGCGTAACAGCCGATATCAAGCACCGGTTCATTTTTTGCCACATGCTTTTGTAGGAAATTTACCGTAGCAAGGACATCCCAGCTTTTCACCATATCCCCAATTGCTATCCCGGGTATAAACCCCAGCTTCCTCATTAACGACCGCAAAGGAGAATCAACCAGAGATGCTCCTTTATTTATCAGCTCCTGACGGGCCTGGCTTATTTGTGACTTATCCTGTAAAACTTCCATAGACATAATATACCCTAATAATTAAAGCTTCTTTGCTAATTCATGCCGCTTAGCATTTTTTAAATCCTCCTTTACCATTTCAGCAACCAATTCCTGAAAACTGGTTTTGGGAGCCCAGCCTAATATCGACTTTGCCTTTTTAGCGTCACCCACTAGTGAATCCACTTCTGTCGGTCTAAAATAACGATGATCCACGGCTACGATAAAACGGCCCCCCCGTATGTAACCTTTCTCATTCAATCCGGATCCTTTCCACTTTATTTTGATCTCAAGTTCAGCTGCCACAGCTTCCACGAATTCACGCACGCTGTGCTGTTCACCCGTAGCGATAACCAAATCGCGGGGTTTGGACTGCTGAAGCATCAGCCATTGTGCTTTCACATAATCCCTGGCGTGCCCCCAGTCGCGCTTAGCATCCAGATTGCCCAAATAAAGGCACTCCTGAAGACCAAGCTTAATACGGGTTAATGCCTGAGTAATCTTGCGGCTAACGAAAAGTTCACCGCGTACTGGAGATTCATGATTAAACAAAATACCATTACAGGCGTATATGCCATAGGCTTCGCGATAATTAATCGTAATCCAATAAGCGTAAAGCTTTGCAACAGCATATGGCGAACGGGGATAAAATGGGGTTGTTTCCTTCTGTGGGGTCTCTTGGGCAAGCCCGTAAAGCTCAGAAGTAGAAGCTTGGTAATAACGGGTCTTTTTCTCAAGCCCGAGTATGCGGATTGCCTCCAATACCCGCAAAGCCCCTAAAGCGTCAGAATTAGCCGTATATTCAGGTTCTTCAAATGATACTGCGACATGGCTTTGAGCCGCCAGATTATATATTTCATCGGGCTGTGTCTGACGGATCACCCGCAGCAAGCTGGATGAATCAGTCATATCGCCATGGTGAAGAAAAAAACGGACATCTTTTTCATGGACATCATGCAAAAGATGATCAATCCTGCCAGTGTTAAAAAGAGAGGTACGCCTTCTTAATCCATGGACGATGTAACCTTTATTCAAAAGAAATTCAGCAAGATATGCCCCGTCTTGCCCGGTAATACCCGTAATTAATGCGACTTTTCGTTTTGCCATTGTCTTCCCCTTATTTTGATTTAGTGATGATTTTCTCCAAGAAATAACACAGCCTCTTGCACTGATTTTTAGAAGAATATTTTTTAATCTCTTCCCAAACCGGGCGCAACGTTAAACTGCCGCAAAGGGCTCTTCTCATAAAAATAGCTAATTGCGCAGCATTAGATACCAGGTAACCTGTCCCGGTTTCATGCAGAATTCTTCCAATATCTGAATCTTTCCGGCCGATAACTAATACCGGAGTACCCAGCGGCAATAATTTTAAGAATTTACCCGTAATCGTTCCGACAGCAGCAGGAACATCTTCTTCATAATCCACGAATACCGTTAAAATATCGGCTTCTTCTGTTTCCTTTTGGATTATTTTATCCTCTGCCGGCTCCAAGATATCAACCATCCCGCACACCTTTAAGTCTTTCGCATAATTGCTGATCATTGTGTCCATCTCTTTAGTTCCCAAAGATCTTATCGTAAAAACAATGTCATTCCTCCCACATTTTGCTAACCAATCGATTAACAACTTAACGGAATTTAATTGCTGGAGGTTAAATCTACCGGCATAATAGATAATCTTTTTTGCGTTTTTGGCCGATTTATTTCTACAATTGCCATTAAATGTATTTTTTTCATTAAAACCATTGAAAACAACCATTGCTTTTTTATTATAAAAATCTGCCAGAAGGTAAGCCAAAGTCGGGCTGACGGTGGTAATCCCGGAGGCGCTATTTAATAAAAGTTTATCCACACACTTATCAAGCACCCCTAATGCAGAATAGTTAGTTAAAGAGCTGGAGTCCCTGAAATCTGCGACCCATGGTTTTTTTAGTTTACGAGACAATAAGTTTCCCAACCATAAAGAAGTTGCCGGACCGAAGCTTGCCAGAATAATATCAGGGTTGACTTTCTTTATAATCTCTAATTCTTTTAATATCGGCATAGGTAAAGTAAAAAGAAATCTGTCTATGCTCTTAAAGTTTAAATTTAGCTTCTTATATAAATAATACCCGAACTTTAAGAATTTCGGTAATCCTTCGGCGCCGGGGCTTTCAACAATTAGCCCCTGCTGATGATGTTGCCCGATACGAATAATATTTTCTTTAGGAATCGCTATATCTAAATCACCGCTGCTTTTAGTAGTAAGAACGAAAGGCTCCCAACCATAATCAGTCATATAGCTGACCATCTCGCCATAGCGGCGCGCGGCAATATTATTTACCGGCGGAAAATCATACGAAATAATCAAAACTCTTTTCATAACGCTCCGATATCTTTAAGGAACCAGAAAACGCTGGATTTTCTTTCTCAAAGGATACTCTGCTACCGACGGGATAACCGGACTATCCTTATCTGCTAATTCCTTATAAGCGATATTAGGGTATTTATCCAGGATTTCACGATTCACAAGCAGCTCACCCGCCTGCCAGCGGACCATTATGAGTTTACTGGTATCAAAAACATCTTTCCCCCAATAAGACAAAACTGCATATTTAGTTGAATCTATTTTATGTTGTTCATTTAAAAATCCCCATTCCGCAACTTTATGTTCACGAAATTCCCGGGGATTTTCTGATTTCGCATAGAGCATGTTAATATAACAATCAACATTGTAGAAAGCATACCAGTGGTATTTTAAAGGTACCTTTTCCTGGATATCAAAAATAAAAGTTGAATTTTCCGGCAACGCGGGGAATCTTTCCATGAATCCCGTGTAAAACTGCTGCTGTTGCCTCCAAAACGCGAAATACCGGTCAAGATTAAGATTATTGAAGAATACGCCTAATCCCAATAACGCAGCAATGGAAATTGCTATATATTGATTCCTGTACTGTAAAGTAAAGAAAAATTTCTTAATAATCGCGCAAATCAAGCCTCCGATGATTAAAGCGTTACCAAATTGCATAATACAACCATGTCTGGTTTCAAATCCGACATCAATCGGGGCATCGGCAAACATCTCATACATTAGAACTACCGGCACCAAAAGCAACAAACCAAAAAAGATGATCAAGTTAATATTAGCTTCATTACTCTTCCCTGTCCGATAGGGCAGAATTGAAAATGAATCGAGCTCCCTAAAACCGAAACCAAGCGAACATCTTTTCTTCAATAAAAAATAGGTTGTAAGCGCGGAAATTAAACCCATCATTATGGACCAGGATGAAAAATATTCAATCCCTTGCATAAAATAAACCAAATTTCCGGAAGTGAGCATGATTAGGTATTTCAGATGCAATTTCCACTTTAAAAAGAATAATGGATCAGCGGTATAAAACCCCTGATGAATGCCATACGGCTTATATAATATTTTATATAAAATATTCGGCGCGCAGATCAACACAAACCATACCCCATACCCCAAAGACCTGCTTATTACTTCTTTCATCTTATATCCATTTTGATACAAAATAAGCCCGAACATAAATAGCCTGGCGGGCTCTAAAACAACCGCGCTTTCCACAAAGAAATAATTTGATACCAAAGATACTAATAAAGCAGAAATTAAATATGGCCACCTGAATTTACCGGCAAAAGCCTTCTGAGTCAGGTAAAAAGAAATAACAGTAAACATTAAACCAAATCTATATATAAAAATAGTAAAAACTGGGACCGTCGCGTCAATGGGAAGAACAACCAGGCTCAAGCCAATAATAAATGCGGCTAGCTTATTCCGAAATAAACGCATAATTAATAGGTACAATAAAACAGGCGTGATAATTTGTACGGCAATAGCAATCAAATGCAGAATAACAAATGCCTGATTAGAAACCTTAAACAGACTAAACACTAGGTATAAAAAAACCCCTTGCGGCACCCTGCGTAGTTCAATAAAACCGGAGTTTTTTAAGAAATCTGCAATATTACTACTGCTATAAACAGACTGCAGGAAATGAAAATCATCCCAGAATACCTGATTAAGGAAAAATATCCTGATATAACTTAGAATTACCGCAAGAACAATCAGCAGCGGGAAATAGTAATCTTTACTTTTGGCCATTTTAAGATTAATCATAGTTTGCATAAAATATTTTCTTAGCTAAGGTTACTTTGCTTAATACGATTTTCATCAAAGTTAACTGTTTTATCAATAATGGTGATCGGGCGGCGCTTTACCTGCTGGTAGATTCTGCCGATATACTCACCGATAATCCCCAGGAACAAAGCATTAAGGCTCAGGGAAAACAACCCTAAAATTATTAAAGTAGCAAACCCCTGCGGCCAGGTTTGGCCGAAGAAGAGTTTGCCTGCCAAATATACAAACAAAAATCCAAATGCGCACAAAAAAATAATGAAGCCGCAATAAGTAGCTATCCGCAGCAATGTTATTGAATGATTCACTATGCCGTCTAAGGCTAAATTTATCAGATCGAAAAAATTAAATTTGCTCTTGCCGGATTTCCTCTGCGCGCGCTTATAAAGAATACCGGTTTGCTCGTATCCAAAAGAAGCAATTAATCCCCGGATATACGGATAATAGTCATACAATTTCCTCAGTTCATCCACTATCCGTTTGTCAACTAACCTGAAATCGCCCACATCCTTAGGTAAATCGTCTTCTGACAAAAAAGCAATAAATCTATAGAATATCTTCCTTAATAAATTCATTACCCAGGACTCTTTTCTGGCTTGCCTTATGCCATAAACCACATCATAACCATTTTCCCACTTTTGGATAAATTGGCTTATCAACTCAGGGGGATCCTGCAAGTCGCAATCAAATTGGATCACCGCATCACCACAACTAAGCATATATCCGGTATAAATCGATTTTTGATAGCCGAAATTACGTGAAAACCTGGCAACTTTGACACGCGCGTCGCTTTTTGCCAGGCCATCTAATAATTTAAAAGTCTTATCCTGGCTGTGGTTATCCGTAAAAATAATCTCATAATCGTACTTTTCTAAAAGTGCATCCATCTGACGCACCAACGCCTGATAAGCGTTAAGCACGTTGCCTTCTTCGTTGTAAACCGGAACAATAATAGATATTTTTTTCATTATAATCACCTCGCGTTTTCTTCGTTAAGCATTTTTGCGATTCCTTCCCGCAAATTAATTAACGGTTTCCAGTTCAGCTTATTTTTGGTGTCCTTAATATCTACCTTACATTCCATCATTTCCCTGGCACGATACGGTAAACCACCCCATTTTATATTTAACTTACCGCCAACGCATTCTTCATAAATATCGGCGATCTCTTTTAACTTTGCTGCCTGCCCTAACGCAATAGAGAATGTTTCCGCGACATTATTCTTCTTTCTCCACACATACCCGATAGCTTTTTCATAAGCCTTCATTACATCTGTAATATAAACCAAGTCTAGCTTTTGCTTTCCGGGAGAAAACGGAACAGCCTTCTTGCTATTCAACGATTTTTTTAAAAAATAGAACATCTTATGCCGCGGATCATTAGGCCCATAGGTTCCTGAAAGTTTCAGGGTTACCGCTTTAAGATCACGGGCATTCTCATAATAATGCAGAATCTGCTCAAATGAAAACTTAGTTGCCGCATATAAATTACAGGGATTATACTGGCCCTGCTCCTCCATATATTCCCAGAAACTTCCGGTATTGATCAGGCGACTTCTGCCGTTTTGCAACATTGCCTCAACTAAAATAGTCGAGAACAGAATGTTCGATTCAATTAATTGCTCAACCTGAGATGGAGAATGCTCTACTAGAGATAAAGCAGCCAAATGCACTACCACATCCGGCTTAGATTTACGGATAGCAGCATCTATACTTTCAAAAGAGCCTGCTGCCCTTATAATATTTATTTTGCCGGGAGCGGATTTAAGAACGCTCAAATCTGACTTTAACCTCACTAGCCCATAAACCGAATATTCTTTTTTAGCGGAAAGATACTTAGCAAGATTTGATCCAATAAAACCGTTAGCTCCTGTAATTAATATTCTCATAGTAATTTATGCATGGGTTAGCATCTACGCAAAACACATTTAAGCTTTTTATAAATAATACCCAGCAATAACAGTTTAACAATGCCCCCTAATATCCTGCGTATTGAATAATACAAATAGGCAAATATGGCTTTAGACTTGGGTAATCCATATTTCCTCAATAACCTTAAATGTTCTAATGCGCTCTGAATGGGAGATCTCTCTCCCAAGCCACCAACTCTTCTATGCACTACCAGAGAACTATTATAAAAACCTTTCGCACCACTTAAATGTAAACGCAGAATCCATTCATAGTCAGCAACAAGCTTAAAATTCATGTCCATTAACCCAGCTTTTTGATAGCAGTTACTTTTGGCTACTAAAGTTGGGAAATTAAAACGCGGATACCCGGACAAAAGCAATTTCACATAATTTTGATTGCCTTTGCATATCACAATTGGAGCCCCATTCTCATACATTACCATATTACCGAAAACAAAATCGGCGCCTGAATTTAAAAATGTTGTTACTGCTAATCCAATAAAATCGGGTTCAATCCAATCATCTGCGGCCAGCCAAAATATAAAATCGCCCCCTGACATGCTTATTGCTTTATTAAACGCGTCAGATGTCCCGCTATCCGGTTCACTAACCCATAAATCAATTTTATCTTCAAATTGCTTAATTACTTCTAAAGTACCATCAGTAGAAGCGCCATCCACAATAATGTATTCAATATTCGAATAGCTTTGGCTTAATACCGACATTATTGTTTGTGGTAATGTTTCCTTCCGGTTTTTTACAATAGTAATAACAGTCACCAGCGGCTGAGTTAAAGATGTTTTACGTTTATTATTTTTCCGGTATCCTCCTGTCTGCCGAAAAAGATAGACTGGCCTTTTTAAATACTCATCAATATCTAGTATCTGGCTTCGATTATCCATTTAATTTAAATATCCTATTTGAAAGATAATATTTGTGTATACAATCTCGGATTTTCTTAAAGTAAGTGTTGGGTGGAATAATCTTTATGGCCCAGATGGCTATCTTATTCAGGGGAAAAGGCATCTTAGAGATTACTGCTCCTACTAAAAATATATTGTATCGTATATCTTTTTCCTTTTCGGTAAAACACGACATTGTCGGCCGCAAATTACATCCTGCCATATCTCCTTTATGTGAAGAAGGCTCAAGATAACCTTTCTCTAAACAATACTGGTATAGCCCGGTTCCTTTCATCGGCACGGTTACGGAATAGGCCGGATATGTCACTTTAGCTTTTCTGCATAACTCGATCGTATCCAGGTCATCCTTAATCGAAGATTCCGGAACAGCAAGCATGAAATTAACCCATGTGTTAATACCATACCCTCTTATCATTTTTAATTTTTTAGCCACATCAACTTTTTTCATCTGCCGATTCAATATCTTTTCCCGGACGAAATCCGAAGTGCTGTCAACGGAAAGATGGACAGAAAAACATCCGGCATCCTTAAGTAATTTCAGAAGCTTATCATCAACAAGATCAAATCTTAAATAACAATTAAACGGAATTCCGATGCGTTTCTTGTATTTATCAACAAATTCTTCAAGCCATGCATCGGCTTTCATGGCGAATAGATCATCACCAAATTTAACAAAATCCATGCGATATTTCGCCTTTACTGATTCGATTTCATTTAAGAGTCTGTCTACGGAAAACCGCCTTATAATAGACCCTTTACCTCTATAAAGTTTGTTGTAATAATTATTACAACAATAAGCACAACTATATGCGCATCCCCGTGTGGCATAAAATGTTTTTTTGGAAATATCCTTGAGAAAAGAATTAGAAATCACCAGATCCCTATCAGCCACAGGTAATTCATCCAAGTTGCTGATCAATGGCCTTACAGTATTTCGTTTCTCTTTAGTGATTAAATTGGGCACTTCATCAAATGATTTTCCTGATTCAACTTTAACTAAAAAATCCTTAAATACATATTCTCCTTCTCCAATACAATAAGCATCCATTTCGCTTTGATCGAACGTTTCCGGTGAAAAAGTAGCCTGGGGACCGCCCATAATTGAGATAAAACGGTGCAGTTGTTTTGCCTTTTTGTGACTATCAACAATCTGTTCAAACCCCATTATATTAGCGGAATAAGCAATAATATCTGGCTTTAACCTATTTACCTGACTTAAAAAGTCGTTATTTTGAAGATTGCAAAAATAAGTAGTATGTGCCAGATTTTTTGCGATTGCGGACAAATAAGCAATAGCAATATGATCGGCAAAATCTAATTGTGATACAACAAACAATATCTTCATTTATTATTATCGCCCCTTCAATCGCATGATGATTCTTTTTACATAGTTGAAGTACATAGAAGGTTTCCTGATCCCGCTATAAATCCTTGCCAATATCGATCTTTTCAGGCTGTCTTCTAATCTTTCAAAAAATACAAGGCCAGTACCCCTCCATCGGCCTCTCGGTCCCTGAGAGATAGTAAGTATATTTATATCTGAAAAAGGCTCTACCGGATTTCTCCGATTTAAGTGGACCTTTCCATTGGTTACCCAAAGATCTTCTAATAACGATCTATCATGTTCCCAAAATTCGGCACATAAATTACTTCGCGCACTTTTATCTCTACGCTCATTAACATATACATCACTTATTACAACTCTTGCTCCTAACGCATGAGCTCTCATTGCAACGTCACAGTCCCACATAACAGCTATAAAATTCCTATCGATACCCCCAAGATCCCGGTAAAACCTTTTTGACATAAAGCCACAAGTGAACATCACTGGCGTACTATTATCATTAGCAAAAAAATGATGCGCAAAATGAGATTGATTCTCACCATTAGTCATGAATCCTGTTGATACAATCACCTTGTCCAAGTTATATGTTTTATAAAGATTATAAATTTTATCCAGGGGCCGCGGAGTGACATATTCGCAATCATCAGCTATATTCATAATATAGTCAGCTGTAGTATTTCTACAAGCTATTTCGAGGCACTGCGTTGGTTTTACCAACGATTTGATAAAATGAAAATTATTCGGCAATTTATAATCAGGGGCATTAGGCCCTACGAATACCAACTCGAAATCAATATCGTTATTACCTATACTTTTGTACAAACTCATCCAATTTTGCGGACGATGCGCTGGAGCAACAATACCAATCTTAGGGCTCATATATCAGCTTCCTTATATTTATACCAAAGGAGTCCAAATAATAATCGAATATCCCTCAATGAAAAAACTACCAATATGGGTCCTCTTAGCCTTAATTATCTTTACTTTCCCTTTTAATTCCAAATCTTTCAGATAAGACAGATACCCGCAAAGATACTTTCTCTTCTTAAAATAGCTTATGGACAGGTAATCCATTAAATTTTCCTGATCTAGCAATTCCGCAACCGGTTCAATATGGACACAAATACCTGGCTTGTTCTTTAATAAATAATCGACAAACGCATGATACTTTGAGCCGATCTGCTCCAGGGAAGCTACAGTATAGATCGCCGCTTTGTTCTTTAATTTCAGATTAAAATCCGGAGCAAAATAATCAAATTTATGCGCGAACAATCTTTTATCGGAATTAATTACCGCGTATTTATTAATTAACGTTTGCGATGACTTGGCCCAATCAAACCCCCAAAGATTGGCATCCGGATAGAATGATCTTAACCTGACTAAATTGTGCCCGGTGCCGCAGCCGAACTCATAAATATTTTCATAACCTCTAAGGTATTTATCAAACAGCCAGTCTAAAATTACCCCCAGCATGTTATATTCGAAATTTTTAGAAACAGGTTGGATAAATTTCTGCCTTAACCTGTTTATCTGGTACTTACCGAAATAATGCGGGACGATAGCGCTTGCGCTGTTATTTCCTGACATCTCATCTAAATTCTGGCTCCAGCCTTTTTCCCATTGTTGCTTCCGATGCTTTCCGGAACACATTAAATCTTCACTCAGCAGGACTGATATAATATTTTGTAAGCAAGCGTCTCTTTGGTCCAAAGTAATATCTGCATATTTTAAACCATATTTCTTAATTCTATTTTTCACGCGTAAGCTTAGCTTCTCTTTAAAAAACTTTTCAAAATCTTCTGCTGTCAATCTATGTTCCCGCATTACTTCCTCACCTTCGGATAGTTACTAAGAAACCAATCAATCGTCAGGCCGACACCTTCTTCCAGCGAAGTCCAGCGAAATTCAGGCAGCAATTTATTTAATTTGTCCGCATTGGATGGCTTACGATACTGGCCATCAGGTTTACTAGAATCGAAAACCAGTTTTCCCTTAAACTTCATTTTCTTAGTAACTACCTCTACCAGCTCTAAAATACTGACCTCAATTCCGGAAGTTAAAATAATTGGTGTCTCCTCGGAATAATTATCCATCACCCACAAAGCGAGCTTGGCAATATCCGCCGAGTAAATAAATTCCCGCAAAGGCTTGCCGCTACCCCAGATCACCAGGTCCGTGCCATTTTTATTCGCCAGATAAGTTTTATGGATCAGAGCCGAAATAACATGTCCGTCAATTAAACTGAAATTATCATTCGGGCCGTAAATATTAGTGGGAATTGCCACAACATAATTGCAGTTCCATTCTTTCCGATAAGCACTGCTTTGCACCTCAAGCATGCGCTTGGCATAAGCATACCCGAAATTCGACGGATGCGGCGGGCCGTTATGCAAATCTTTTTCATTCAAAGGATACGGACATTTTTCCGGAAACACACAGGTAGACATAAATGATAAAAGTTTCTTGGCTTTAGCAATCCGGGAACTTTCCAGCACATTAATATTAATCAGGATATTATTACGGAAGTATTCACCTGAATGAATCAGGTTGCCGCCGATCCCCCCGACCTGAGCAGCTAAATGGATCACATTTTCAGGGTTAAGCTGCGCGAATTTACTTTTCGTCGCCTCAAAATCCGTCAAATCCACATCTTCGCGGGTTAAGTAAATAAAATCCGGCAGCTTAAGCTGGCGAATCGCGTATCCTACTAATCCGTTTGCGCCGGTGACAATGGTCTTTGCCATTAATTTTTATCCTTTGGTTGTGATCCGCCGGCATATAGTGCTTTTTGCCATTTAACAGTCTTAACCAGGCCTTCCTCAAAAGGAACATACTGTGTTTTTTTAAATTCATTAGCCGCTAAACTCATATCTAAAGAAACATCATCCGGGGCTCCCCCTAATTCCTGAGCTTCAGCCGGAAATTCAACCGGAACATCCAAATAACGGCCTATTTCTTTAGCAAGCTTGGCGATCGTTATCCGGGAGAATCCTCCCACATTATAAATCGGCTCTTTGCCGCTAAGTAAAATATGGCAAAGAATTTCAACGGCATCCGAAACATAACAATATGTACGCTTAGCGATTCCCATGTCCCGCAGAGTAATTTTTCCCTGCGTAATACCTCTTTCAATAAAAGCGTTAATTACGCGGCGGTCGCCGGGTTTAGTTCCCGGGCCATAAGCTAAAGCTAACCGGGCAGAACTCGCCTGAATTCCCCTGGCGCGATAAGCATTACAAATTGCCTCACCGCAGCATTTACCTTCAATATAACAAGAACGGGGATGAGTGGTATTAGTTGAGCCAATCTGAGTTTCTTTATAAGGAGGATCGGGCAACCCGCTATATACTTCCGCGGAGCTGACAAAAAGAAAACGGCCGCCCGCAGCCAAGCAATCAAATAAAACTAATGTAGTCGAAGTATTCAGCTTGAGCGTTTTAACCGGATCCTGCATAAATCTGCCCGGCTGGCCATAGCCTGCCGCATGAATAATATAATCAAATTTACCTAGGCCATTAACAAAACTTAAATCCGTCAGATCACCTTGCGCCTTTTTTGCGCCCTTAAAATCCAAAAAATACTTAAGCGGATCCGTCGATTCTGAATGTACTACCGCGGTAACTGATTTTGGCGCCTGTCCCTGGCGGGCAATTTCACGTAAAGCAGCTAAAAAATGGATTCCCAGCAAACCTGAAGCTCCGGTTAGCAAAATTGACTTACCTGCCAAATTCTCTAGTTTAACCGCAGCCACCACTTTTGCCGCGTCCTCTTCAATAATTGAAACCAGTAAGCTATCCATTGATCAAAACCTCTAATTTCGCCTTAATATTCTGTGGGGTAAACCCAATCGCCTGATCATGATCTTGCGCCCGCCCATAATGGCTCAGAAATTCACGCGGCACGCCTACAGAATCAATCGACACCAACTTTGGCCGCACAGCCTGGCAAACTTCCCATGCCAGTGTGCCTGAATAAAAAGGCTCAACTAAAAGAACCTTTCCAGAACCGGCTAAATTTTCACGCAGTGCCTGGCAATCAAAAGGCGCGATCGTTGTATAATAAATTACGCCCACGTCCAACCCTTCCACCGCGGGCAGAACATGGTTAAGCACAGGGCCAACCACGATTACTGTCGCAAGCGCGCCTTTTTTTAGCACGGCTGCCTGGCCGAATTTTACCGGTTGAGAATTTAAATTTTCACGCTCACTTAATCGATAATAAGTAGGATGGCTGTTGCCGTAGGATTCCTGAAAAAGTATATCAAATTCAGCTGAAGTTCCAGGCAGCACGATTTCCATCCCGGGGATATTCTGCAATACTCCCACATCCGCCGGGCAATGATGCGTACATCCCAGCGCGGCGTAATCATAAGAAGCCCCAACGCTCACAAAGTTACCGCCAAGATGCTGATAACCAAAATCAATTTTTATCTGTTCAAAACTGCGCTCGATTAGAAAAGGAGCGATAGTATGCACAATCGGAATAAGCCCGCTCTTAACTAACCCGGCGGCTAAACTTACCGTGGAAGGCTCCAGAATACCGATATTAAACACCCGGTCAGGAAAATTTTTGAAGGCATTGCGAAAACCAAACACCCCAATGTCCCCAAGTAAAAGAACCAGCTTGTCATCTAAAGCTAATTGCGACTCAACCGTCTTAACAAACTGCTGCCTCATATTCATGATAATTCCTCAAGAATATTTTTAAGCTCTTCGCTATTGGGAGCGCGATGATGCCAAGCCGGCTCATTTTCCATGCATTTAACGCCGCAACCCTTGATAGTATCAGCGATTACTACCAGTGGTTTATTAGGATGGGGAGCGGTTAAAGCGCGATAAATTTTTTCGTGATCATGGCCTGAAATTACTAACACATCCCAGTCGAATGACTTAAATTTTTGCTCCAAATCACCAAGTTTAAGCGCGCGGTCTGTGGAATGATTAAAATCAACGATACAGCAAAGATTGGAAAGCTGGTGATGAGCGGCTAAAAGCGTGGATTCCCAAACCGTGCCTTCATTACATTCCCCGTCGCCAATCAGACAAAAAATACGATTTTTAAGTTTGCGGATTTTAGACCCCAGAGCGATTCCTACGGCAATGGGAAATCCATGGCCCAAAGAACCAGTGGAAGCCTCAACCCCCGACACCTTCCGGCAATCAGGATGCCCTCCGAGAGCAGCATCATATTTACCAAAAGTATTGAAATTTTCAGAAGGAAAAAATCCTTTTTCCGCCAAAACCGCGTATAGCGCTAATGAAGCGTGCCCCTTACTCAGAACAAACCTGTCCATGGTTAAATCATCAGGATGCTTAGGATCAATCTTCATTACCCGCTCGTAAAGCACCCAAAGTAAATCCAGAACAGAATACGCGCTAGGCACATGCCCTTCATTGGCAAGTTGCGAAGCCTGCGCTATTTGCCGCTTCATTTTTTTAATCAGTACGTCCGACATCCTAGCTTAACCTCAAAATAAATTTTTTAAATTACTTCTGGCGCAAAACCATTTTCTTCCCGGACAAAGCTATTCTCTTAGCGTAGTTTAAATACATCTGCGGCCTTCTGATCGCCCGGTATATCCTTCCGGGAACAGACCATTGGCTATTTAAATTGTCTTCAATTTTTTCTAAAAGCTCAAATCCGTTTCCGCGCCAGCGCCCACGCGGCCCCTGAGAGGCATGAAGTATATTCTTATCCAAAAATGGCTCTACGGGATTCTGGCGGCTTAAACTAACCTTACCCTCAGAAATCCATAAGTTCTCAAGCAACTTTCTATCTCTAACTCCGGATTGATCCCATAAATCACGCTCCGGATGGGCGCATTTATTCTTATCCTCATTTAGATAGACATCACTCATCACCACCTTGCCCCCTAATGCGTAAACTCTCATCGCAAGATCAATCTCCCAAGAAATGGCTTCAAAATTTTTATCTATACCGCCCAGATCGCGATAAAGCCTTCTTGACATTAAACCACATAAGGGCAAAACCAGGTTGCTGCCGTAAGCAAAAAAGAAATTGTGAATTGACAGCGGCAACGCCACTTTATCCTGCATCAACCTGGATGACACAATTACTTTATCAGAATCACAGGATTTATAATGATTATATAGCTTATCCAGAGCCCCGGGCGCAACGAATTCGCAATCATCAGCGATATTCATAACTAATTCAGCATCAGTATTCCTGACCGCTATTTCCATACACTGCGGCGGCTTAACCAGTGTTTTAATAAAACGGAAATTATCAGGTAGTTTATAACTAGGCACGTTCGGTCCAACAAATACCAGTTCAAATTCAACATCATTACTGCCGATGCTGTTATACAATGCCATCCAATTTTGCGGCCGGTGGGCAGGCGCGCAAATACATATTTTCGCATTCATCAGCTACCTCATCCAACCTTTATTTTTTCAACCTTCCTCTTTATGCCCAAAGTTATTCTTTTGGCATAATCAAAATACCTGGATGGCTTACTAATCCCACGTACTACCCTGGGAAAATTATCTTCGATTTTTTCAAAAAACAAAAACCCGTTTCCACGCCAGCGCCCGCGCGGTCCCTGGGAATATTTAAGTATATTTGAATCAACAAACGATTCTACTTTTTTAGCGCGGTCAAAGTGGATCTTTCCCCGCGTTGTCCAAAGGCTCTCCAGCAATCCACGGTCATGCTTCCAGAATTCAGTACACAAGCTGCTTCCCGCCCTCTTCGCCTTATCCTCATTCAAATAAACATCCGTCATTACTACTTTACCCCCGCAAGCATACGTTCTCATGGCAAGGTCTAAATCCCCAAAAATAGCTTCGAAATTTTTATCGATCCCTCCTAAATCACGGTAAAACTGCCTCGACATTAAAGGAGCTAAAGGCATTAACGGAGAAGCCAAATCGGCATTATCGAAATGGTGCGCGGCTTCGGATAGGTCTTCTCCATCCATCATGTACCTGCTGGATAATATCACTTTATCATCATGACAATTCTCATATGCCTGATAAAGCCGGTCTAACGGCCTGGCCCCTAAAAATTCACAATCATCGGTAAAATTAAACATTACCAACTCAGCGGTAACATTTCTTACCGCGATCTCAATACACTGAGACGGTTTAACCAGCGTCTTAATGAAACGAAAATTTTCAGGCAATTTATAATCAGGAGGATTCGGGCCGGCAAATACTAACTCAAACTCAACATCGTTGGCGCCGATGCTATTATATAATGCCATCCAATTTTGTGGACGGTGCGCGGAAGAACAAATACTTATCTTTGGATTCATAGGTTACCTTTTTTAACCATTATTCTTTACGCTAAGCTCAGTCGTCCATTGAAGCCGGGGACGTACTGCTGCCCCAAGATCCCAATCATAAGGAAAACTACCCCGGGACCCTTCGGAATTAAAATCATCAGCAATATCTATGCACATCAAATTCCTCAAACCCACATGCAGCCCCTCTCCCGGTAAAACCGGCGGTGAATAAATATATAAACTGATGCTAATCCTGCCTTCATTAAGTAAATCGCCCGGAATATGGCAAACAGATTTATAAACACCGGGCGAATACGGCGGCTGTTTATTCCATGGGCCTTTAATATAGTTATCCATCGCGGTCATTATATGATTATCCATCGCTCCGAAGAAATGAACAACGATAGCTATCGGCGCCGGCTTAAGCACCTGGAATTCGATCTCTAAAGCTACCGAATCCCGGACGTCAAATTGTGCACGTGCCACCTTATCTTCCCCAACCGCCCGGATAGCCCGCAAACGCACCACATCATCTCCCGGGGCAACCCGTGATTGCTGCCATTCAATCTGGCAGTTAGCTTCTTTGTTTTTTAAATAATAATCAATGGCTTTGCCGGTTTCTCCGTCAAAAACAATTTTGCCATGATTAATCACAATACACCTCTTGCATAACCTCTCAACTGCGTTCATATTATGGCTGACAAAAAGCACTGTCCGGCCGGCGTATGAAACATCCCCCATTTTCCCCAGGCACTTTTTCTGAAACTCCGCGTCCCCTACCGCCAGAACTTCATCAATTACCAATATCTCCGGTTCTAAATGCGCAGCAACCGCAAAAGCCAGGCGTAAATTCATCCCCGAAGAATAACGTTTGACCGGCGTATCCAAATACTGCTCTACTTCGGCAAACGCCACAATTTCATCAAACTTACGCTTGATTTCCGCCCGGGTCATCCCGAGAATGGCGCCGTTAAGATAAACGTTCTCACGACCGGTTAACTCCGGATGAAAACCCGTGCCCACTTCCAGTAAACTTGCCACTCTGCCCTTAATCGTCACCCTACCGGTCGAAGGCTCGGTAATTCTGGAAAGGATCTTTAAAAGCGTGCTTTTTCCTGCGCCATTGCGCCCAATAATACCGACAACCTCACCTTTATTAATTTTAAAATTTACATCTTTAAGCGCCCAAATTTCCTCCAGCGTATCCCCCTGAATAACCGGCCTGCCTTTAATCAAATCTCTTGTCTTATCCCAGGCATTCTTGGCACTCTGCATAAGAACATCACGCAAAGCCACGTAACGGCCGTTTTTTGCCTGGTGGCCGATAACATATTTCTTACTAAGATTTTCTACTTTAATCACAGTATTTGTATTCGGCATTTTAAATAAAATCCGCGAAAAATTTTTCCGTCTTGCGAAAACTTGAGATTCCCAGCCAAAAAAAGAAAATTAAGATAATAATACTTGCGGCAAAACCCGGCCAATAAATCGGACTGGCGCCGCCTAAAATACACCAACGGAAACCATCAATTACCCCCACCATCGGGTTTAAGCTATAAAGCAGCCGCCATTTTTCCGGAATCATACTGCTGCTAAAACCTACCGGAGAAATATAAAGGCCAATCTGCACCACAAAAGGTATCACATAACGAAAATCACGGTATTTAACATTCAACGCGGTAATCCAAAGCCCGGGACCCAGGCTGGCAAGTAATGCTAAAATAATAAATACGGGTAGGAATAATAAATTCCAGCTGGGAATGAATCTGTAGTAGAGCATCATTCCTAAAAGAATAATAAAACTTAGAATAAAATCGACAAAAGCGGTGACTACGGTGGCGGTAGGGATAATCAGGCGGGGGAAATAAACTTTGCTGATCAGATTGGCATTTCCGACCAAACTATTGGATGCCTCCCCTAGAGCCGAAGAAAAAAATGTCCAGGGCAGCACAGCGGCAAAAACCAATAAAGCATATGGGGTGTTTCCGTCACTGGGTAATTTCGCTAATTGCCCGAAAATTACCGTAAACACAAGCATGGTTAGAAATGGCCTCAGTACCGCCCAGATCACCCCGATTACCGTCTGCTTGTAACGCACGGAAATATCACGTAGCGCCAGAATAATAAAAAGCTCCCGGTAACGCCATAAATCCAGCCAATAATTTTTTTCAGCGCGGCCGGGTTCCAAAATCAGGACTTCATCAGAAAATGACTGCATGCAAACCTCAGGTTGTGGAATAGAAAGCTATATGCGAACCCAGATTCTCAAAATGAATAGGGACTAAAAGCAAATTCTTTAATTTCTCCTTAACTTTAGGTTGATGCTCAGGCGGAACAAATAAAAGGATAAATCCTCCGCCTCCAGCTCCACATAATTTACCACCAATAGCACCAGCATTAAACGCCGTCTGATAAATATCATCAATACTGCCGTTAGTAATAAGCTTGGTCAGCCCTCTTTTTAACATCCATGACTCATTGAGTAATTTTCCGAATTCATCGAACCGCTCAACTGGGCCGCTCAAAATATTTATCGACTCATCGACCATCTCCTGCATCAATTTAAGTTCTTTGATTTTTTGCGGAGTATTTTTAATTTGCTCTTTAGATACTTCGCTGGCAAACCTGGGAAACCTGGTGAAATAAAACAACAGGCAACTCTGCAGATACTCCAGTTTTTCATCGCTGATCGGAATCGTCCGGACAAAGATCTCATCTTTTTTATTTCCAAACTCAATTTTATTCAAACCGCCGAAAGCCGCCGCGGCCTGATCTTGGGATCCCACCGGCTCACCAATCAAATTCTGTTCCACATGGATCGCGTCAAAAGCAAGTTTTCTTTTGGTAACAATCTGCCCCTTTAAAGCGTATAAAGCGTTTAGTAATCCAACGGTAAATGACGAACTCGACCCGATACCGGACATCGCGGGAATATCTCCGGAGTGAACAATTTCCACCCCTTTTTCAATCTCCATAAATCGCAGGCATTCCCGCACAGATGGATGAACAATTTCATCGATTGTTTTGGTCTCTTCCCTGTTTGTATATCTAATGCGGAAATTATGGTCAAAGAACGGAGGAAGATAACGGCAGGTTATATAGCAGTATTTATTGATCGTGGTGCTTAAAACCGCTCCGCCATGCTCTTTATAAAAGACCGGATAATCCGTACCTCCCCCGAAAAAAGATATGCGAAATGGTGTTCTCGTAATAATCATCGGCTGCTCCTATACCAGTCAATTGTTTTTTTGAGGCCTTCCTCAATCGGTATTCTTACTTCAAAACCTAAGACTTCTTTAGCTTTGCGCGGATCGATCAGGCGTTTGGGGATCATGGTCGGCTTGGAAACATCGAATTTTATCACCGCGTCATTATACCCATCGATCTTAACCATAAGATTCAATAAATCTTTTAAGACATACTGTTTACCACTGGCAATATTTAAAAAATCAAAATGATCCAGCTTTTCCATCGCCAGAACCATGGCATCAACCATATCGTCAACATAAATAAAATCCTTAATATCCGTGCCATCACCCCAGACTACCATCGGATTATGCCTTTCCACCACCCTCCTGATCAAAGCAGGCAGAACATGCGAAGTCTCCCACTCAAAATCATCATACGGGCCGTAAATATTTGCCGGTCTAAGCACAATCGTAGTCATAGGTTTTTTAATCTTGACCGCGTACATCTGGCACATAATCTCGCTAAAACGTTTCATCCACGCCACGATAAAATATTTATCGTAAAATTCATTAGTGACATCATTTTCCGCGGCAGGCTGGTCGGTTACGGGATAAACGGTGTTAGAGCTGATAAACAGGAATTTCTTTACGCCCGCCTCATAGCTGGCTTCCAGCATTAAAGCATTCATTATCAGATTAGGAGTTAAATGCACTAGCGGTGTTTTCTCCATTACCGCAGCGCCGGAGGTATTAGCCGCGCACATAAAAACATAATCCATCCCAGCCACGGCCTTGCGGCAATCCTCTGATTTTGTCAAATCAACTTTACTATATTCAATCCGGCTGTCCTTAATTACCGGGTCTTTGCGGTGAAGAGTAGCCCTGACCTTGGCCCCCAAAGACAAAAGCCGTAAAATTAAATTGACTCCGACAAACCCAGTGCCTCCGGTAACCAATATATTGGCGCCTTTATATTCCATTAGCTACCTCCATCTCTTTTAGAAAGAACAGGATTTTTAACCGGCCACGGTAAATTTAAAGACGGGTCATTCCACATAATTGTAAATTGTCCCGGGCGGTCATAATAAGTCGATTGTTTATAATGAAAAATCGCCTGCTGGCTAAGCACCAGATGCCCGTTTGCGAATTTCGGCGGAATAAGTACCTGCTGCCGGTTCTGATCTGACAGGGTAAAAGACTCCCATTGGCGGTATTGCGGTGAAGTTTCATCCCAATTTACCACCATTAGATAAAACTCCCCCTGCAAGCAAGAAACCAGCTTCCAGGTTTTTAAATCTCCGTGCAGGCCACGCAGGACATGCAATGAAGATGTAGAGATGTCATCCTGCACAAATTTAATTGTAACGCCTGCTTTTTTATAAAGTTCATCATTATAGAGTTCGACATAGGTTCCGCGAAAATCTTTAAATATGGTTGGCGGTGTAATTAGCAAGACACCGTCAAGCTTTGTTTTTTGCACATCCATCAGACACTCCTTCGGTAAAATAATTCTTCCGCTTTAAATATTCATCCTGGTTAGCTATATACCATTCCCAAGTCTGTTTAATCCCCTCCAACAGCGAAGTTTGAGGGTCATACCCTAAAATCTTATGGGCAAGAGAAATATCCATTACCCTCTTGGGAAAACCCGATGATTTACTATCATCAAACCTATATTTAAAAGGAATTACTTTATTTAACGTTTCCACAAGCTCACGAATGGTATAACCCTGGCCGCTGCCTAAATTAACATAACGACCTTCTGTACCATAATATAGCGCAAGGATCACCCCCTCTGCCACATCTTTGCTGTACGCAAAATCCCTGATTGCCATGCCGTCCCCCCAAACCACCAGGGGATCTTCTTTATGATAAATACGATGCATCAAAGAAGGAATTACCATCGCGTTTTTAGGGTCAAAGTTATCCCCTGGGCCATAAACATTGCAAGGCCTGACTACAGCAAAATTCTTTAAACCATATTGAATCTGATATGCCCCTACCTGCATCTCCGCCATGCGCTTGGCCCAACCCGGGAACATATCCATCGGTGGCTCAGTTTCCAATGTTGGCGATTCCTTAAAAACCTCAGCACTGCCATAGGCGCCAATAGAGCTGGTATAAACAACCTTTTGTACCTGATTGATCCGGCAGGCCTCAAGCATATTGGTATTCATCATAAGCAAAGGAACAAAAAAACTCGCCGGTTTAGTTTTGGTAACCTCAATTGAGCCCTTAATCCCGGCAACATGAAAGACAAAATCCATTCCCTTGGTTGCCTGTTTACAAAAATTAAAGTCCGTCAAATCCCCCAGGATATGTTCTGCCTTAGTATTTACTTTGATATTGTCCAAGGAAATTATTTTTACGCATGCGCCAGCGTCACAAAGAATATCCACTATCTGCCTGCCGATAAGTCCGGTACCGCCGGTAATAACTATATTCTTCTTATTAAAACTATTTAAGATATCATCCTTAATCATTGGTTAAAAACTTCTCCCTTCTGATCCGTCTACGGGAATCGCTGCCCCGTTAATTAAACTCGCTTTTTGTGAACAAATAAATACCACTAAATCAGCCACCTCTTGCGGTTTCCCTAATCTTCCCAAGGGGAACTTTTCATCCAGCATAACCTTAAATGCCGCGGGATTTCTCTTTTGCTCAGCTTCCCATCCAGTATCAGGAATCATAACCGCTCCCGGAGCAACGCTATTAAAAGTTATCCCACTTCTAACAAGTTCTTTTTCTAAAGAAAGATTCTTTATCAAAACAGTTTGCGCAGTTTTAGCGATATTAAACCACGGTCTGCCGCCGGCCTCCCGGCCATACAAAGAAGTAATATTAACGATCCTGCCCCATTTCTGTTTACGCATATAGGGAATAGCCAGCCGGATAAACCGAATAGAACTGATCACATTTTTATCATAAACCTCCTGCCAAACTTTTTCATCTGTGCTGATAACGTCTTCCTGGCCCCACCTGCCTCCTCCACCGACATTATTTACTAAAATATGCAATGCACCCCATTTTCTAATAATCTGACCGAATGCACGGTTCAGGTCTTTCTTAACTGTCACATCCGCCTGGATTGCCAAGCAGTCAACGCCTTTGACCTTTAACTGTTTCTTTACATCATTAAGACCGGGAGCTTTCCGTGAACAGATCGCGACATTGCACCCTTCATCGGCTAAAGCCAATGCTATTGCTTTGCCAATACCATGAGTTCCTCCGGTGACTAACGCGTATTTGTTCTTTATACCTAAATTCATACCGGCCTCCAAACAATTAGGTTATACCCTTCCATATATAAGCTTCCGAAGAATAATCTTTTTACTTTAAGTAATCTTATCTTTCCCTTTTTATCCAGCTCTCTTAACCGGGGCAGGAAATTATGCGTATAGCCTCGCTTTCCCTGAAATTTTATCGCCAGATAATCCATTAGATTATTCTCATCATACAATTCAATGACAGGCTCCACATGCACACAGATTGCCGGACGCTGCACTAAAAGATATTGTAAAAAAACCTCGAATTTACTCGCTAATTGCTCGATTGACCCAAAAGTAAATATTGCGCTGTTCTTGGCTAATTTAAAATGTTTATCCGGATGGATCATATTAAATATCCGGCCTTGCAATTTCAATTTATGTGCCTGGCCGATTTTATTAACCAAGTCAGTCGATGATTGCACAAAATCCAAACCATACAAAAGTTTATCCGGATAAGCTTTTGCCAGCGCCACCAGATTAAATCCCGTTCCACAGCCAAACTCATATACGGATCCGACTTTTGAAAAATACTTCTTAAAAAGCCACAATCTAAAAACCGAAAGATAATCCAATTCAAAATTCGGATTTGCCGGCCTGATATAATTTTGATTAAAACGGATCGCCTGATTAGGCCTGATGAACCGGGGGACTAAAGCATCCAGGCGATACCCGCTTTTAATAAAATTATTGAGGTTTTCCGCCCAGCCGTTATGCCAAATATCCTGGCGTTCTTTAGCGCCGATTACCTGTTTATCAGATTCGATTTTCTTTAATATTCCCAAAAGAATATTATCCCGCTCTTTACCCTGCGGCACCGCATAGCTAAAATCCTTTTCTTTAATCAGTCTTTTACACTCCGCGGGGATATCTTTTACCGTAGTGCCGAATGAACGTGCAAAATCTTTCAAAGTTGCCTTAGGCATTAATTTCTCCTTTAATTAAAATGGCCCCTTAAATCTTTTCTCATGGCTATAAAATTCTTCGCCTGATAAATCAGTAGGACTCAAGCGCAGCATTTTCTCGGACATCCTGATAATATTAATAGCGTTGGGATAAAATTCGTTTTCTAAATGCCTTACTGTCGGGCAGGGAGTCGGAGCAAACCCAATCCTTTCTATGGGCTGCTTTAATTTACCAAGGCATTTTTCATAAATCTTAGTGGCAATCTCGGCGCTAAAGCCGGAATGTATCCAATCATAATCAGCAATAATACACCTGCCGGTTTTCTTCACAGACCTAACTATCGGCTCATCATCCAAAGGTGAAATCGTCCGGGGATCAACAATCTCCATGCTTATACCTCTTCTTTGCAAAATCTCAGCGGCTTTTAAAGCTTCCACGTTCATCCATGAAAGAGCAACAATGGTTATATCTTTACCATTCCTAATGACATTGGATTTACCGAGGGGTTCAACAAAAGGCGCCTGCGGTACCTCTCCTTCCTGCCAATACAACCAGCGGTGCTCGATCATTAAAACCGGATTATCATCGCGGATCGCCGCGGTAAGCAAGCCTTTGGCATCCCTGGGGGTAGTAGGCAAAACTACCTTTAAACCGGGGATATGGGCGAAAACCGAATGCATACTTTTACTATGCTGAAAACCCTGTCCCCAGCCGCGTCCGATAACCGCCCTGATGACCATAGGAGCCTTAAGCATCCCCCGGGAAGAATACCGGCAGCAAGAAATCATATTAGCTATCTGATTCATCGCCAATAATAAAAAATCCACGCGGATATGTATGTTTATCGGCCGCAAACCATTCAATGCCGCGCCTAAACCAAAACCGCTCATCGTGTCCTCTGCCAGCGGAGTATCAAAACATCTCTGACTGCCAAAACGCTCTCGCATGCCGGCGGTAGTCCCGAAAATAGCTTTGTGATCAGGAACACCTATTCCGTAAACAAAAACAGAGTTGTCCCTTTCCATTTCCTGGACCATTGCCTCTCTTAAAGCATCACAATAAGTAAGTTTTCTCATTCAAGCACCTCTTCATAAAGCTCTTGTGCTTGCGCAAATGGCTCATACTTAACCTTCTTCATAACAGCGCCTATTTTACGGTCTATTTCTTTTTCGATTTCCTGAATTGCATTTTCACTGACTCCGATATTTTTTAACCTTGCCCTTTGTAATATTACAGGATCATTTTTATACCACTCAGCGAACTCTTTCCGGCAGCGGTATCCGGCATCAAAATCCTCATTTATACCGACATGCTCTAAATACCGGTAATACTCAAGTTGAATAAAACAAGGCACATTTGTCAACCGGACGGATTTAACCGCTTTAGCGGCCAGATCATAGATCTGTTCTACTTTAGTAGTATCATCCTTAAAAACACTACAATTAAATTTACTGATTACTTTAGTAATATCTTTGTAGCCTTTGCGCTGCTTGGCGCCGGTATGCACGGCTAAACCGTTATCTTCGCATATAAAGATAACTGGAATTTTCATGAGCGCGGCAACATTAATGCTCTCCCAAAACGTCCCTTCATCAGTTGCTCCGTCTCCGAAAAATACCGCAACCACTTTACCATTACCTTTAACCTTATTGGCAAACGCCGCCCCAACTGCCACGGAGATAGAACTGGCAACAATCGCCGAAGTGCCCATAAACCCTTTTTGTGGGTCGCAAAGATGCATTGAGCCGCCTTTGCCTTTTAATAAAGCCGTATTCTTACCGTACATTTCTGCGAAAAAATTATAGATATTACCGGTCTTAGCCAAATAAAGAGCATGAGACCGGTAGGTACCGAAAACCTGGTCATCCTTATTTAAAGCCTGGCATACTCCGGCATTTATGGCTTCGGCCCCCATTGACATATGCATAGGAGTTTTCATTTCATCTTCGCCATAAACTTTACGGATATTCTCTTCGCAAGAACGGATTAAATACATTTTCCGGTACAGCTCAATACTTAAATCTTTACGCATTTAGTTTTTCCTTTTTTATGTCTGTTAATGCCACTTGATGGTTTTGCAAAAGAAAACGCATCAATATCGCAATTTGATACCCAAGATATATTTCATTATTTTCAATCTTTTTTAAAGCTTCCCGGAACGAAAAACACTCAACCGAGAGAATTTCATCGTCGTGCTTGTGCCTTGCGTCAAATTCTTTTTGAGTAAGATGGATCTGATAAATATGGGCCAAGTCCGGTATTCGGGGCATTAAAACCAACGGAGGCTGAAGCTGAAATCTTTTTAAATCGGCAATATAAATCCCCGTTTCTTCCGCTAGCTCCCGTTGCGCCGCCTGTTCAGGAGGTTCACCAGGCTTTGCGCCTCCGGCTGGTAACTCTAAGGTATTATCAACAATCACCGGGCGTTTAACCCTGACTATAACTACGGAATTATTATCAACAATAGGCAGGATAAGAACCTGAGGATGCTTATTCTCAATAGTAAAATAACCTCCGCGGTTAAAAACGTAAAACCACGGGTTCTCATGCACCTTTTCGATGGGCGTCAAAGAAGTGTATTGTGCTGAATTTAATCTGGGATCGTCCATAATTGGTTTCATTTTAACGGGTTAAAAATTGCCTACCTGATTTTACCCTGTCCCTCCAATAATCCAACAGATCCTGCATGGTTTTAGCAAAAGGTATTTGCGGCTCCCATCCGGTATGGTCTTTGAATTTACTGGTATCAGGAACTTGTAAATCGGCGTCTAAAGGCCGCATCCTGCTTTTCTCTGCCTCCACCTTAATGTGTTTAACTGTAGAAATAGAAAGCAGGTAATTCAACATCTCCCTAACAGTACAAGTATAGGTGCCACCGATATTATAATATTCTCCGGGTATCGGGTTGACTGTTACCAGCATATAATACGCCCTGACCGCGTCCCGCACATCCGCCCAGGTACGCAAAGAATCTAAATTACCGGTTTTAACTACAGCCGGGATCATATTCTGTTCGATCATAGCAATTTGTTTAGCGAAAGTGGATTCGGCGAAAACATCTCCGCGGCGGGGGCCGGTATGCGTAAACATCCGTGTAACAACAATCTTCTGGCCGTATGCTTCGGCATGGAACCGGCCGACTAGATCCGTACCTGTTTTTGAAATCGCGTAAGGCGATGCCGGATGAAAAGAACATTCTTCGTTGATCGGCAGCTTCTCTTTGGGAACCCTGCCAAAGACTTCCGAAGAAGAACAGACATGAATAACCGGATTAATATCCGGGCATTTTCTTAATGCTTCCAATAGCCTTTCGGTACCCAGTATATTAGTATCCAGGGTTTGCAAAGGAGAACCAAAGCTTGTCAACGGATAACTTTGCGCTGCCAGATGAAAGACGTAATCCGGTCGGCTTTCCGCGGCAGCATTATGCAATGAGATATAATCGCACAGATCGCCATAAATAAAATACAACCGGTCTTTACTGTTAGCCCGCGGAATCAGGTGTTGGACATTATCTAAAGGGCTACGCCACCGGCACATACCGTAAATATCCCATCCGGTATTCTCCAGTAAAAAATCAGCTAAATGCGAACCAACCATACCGGTAATACCGGTAATCAATACCCTTTTGCCCATATCCTATCTCTCCCTTTTATTGCAATCATGAAATAAATATTTTATCATAAATCATTGGAAGTTCAAAGAATTATATACCTTCTACCTCAAGACATTTCTGGCCTTTATAAAAGAAACGCCCAGAGAAAACCAATACTTTAACTCTTTCCAACTTCTAATTTTCATCAAATTCCTTACTAAAAGAAACGGATTAAAATAATACTTATAGATAATATTTTCTACTATTTTCTTAAGATCCTCCAAATAAACCTCACCGGATTTCCAGGAAGGTTTCCCGAATAGCAGGCTAAATTCTTCCCAGTTTTCGTTTAATAAAAATTTACGTTCTTTTAAAATCCGGTTGAATTCTGTACCCGGGAAGGGGATCGTAACAAATACCCCCATAATGTCCGGCTGCAACTGAAAGATCAATTTCTTAGTCATTTCAATATCTTCCAAGGTTTCATCAGGATGGCTACCCACCATAAAAGTCCCTTCAAGCTTAGATAAACCGAATTTTCTGCATAACCGGAACGCTTCCTTGATTTGCGGTAAAGTAATGCCTTTCTTAAGCAACTTAAGGACTTTAGGGCTGCCGGATTCAATCCCGAAGCTTATTTTTTTACACCCGCTTTTTACCATTTGGTGTATTTTTTTCTCGTCGATATCATTAACCCTGGTAAAACAATCAAAAGTAAGTTTCTTTTCTTTAATAAAATTACAAACGGGTTCTAAAATTTCCTGCTTGATCGTAAAGGTATCGTCTAAAAAAGAAAGGTGCTCTATTTTGTATTTATCAACCAATTCCTCTATTTCAGCGATGATGTTAGCGTAGCTGCGGAAACGCACTTTATTGGAATGCACTACTTTACTAGCGCAAAAAATACAATTATAGGGACATCCCCGGGCAGAAATGATTTCCGCGATTTTAATCACACTACGGCTAAACCCTTTACTGACATGGCTGCGTTTATAGTAATCAAAATTCACGACATCCCGGTCGGGGAAAGGAACTTCATCTAAGTTTTCAATTAAAGGCCTCCCGGGATTAATGATAATTCCGTTACCGCTTCTAAAAACCAGCCCCTCTACATCGTTTAAACTTTCGGATGACGTAATTTTATTATAAAGTTGCGCCAATGTCCGCTCTCCCTCCCCAGCTATTACCATATCAAATTGAGGGAATTCTCTTAAAGTCTGTTCCGGGATAGCAGAAGGATGCACTCCTCCGGCCACCGTCTTAATATCAGGAAAATTCGATTTTATAATACTGGCCATCCGGGCGGCATGTAAAATATGTGGCGTCATACAAGAAAAACCTGCCAGCGCCGGTTTAGTTTTGCGGATATATTCAATAAACTCAGGCTCGGAAAAATTCTCAACCTCATAATCCCTTACCAGGCAATTTATGGAGTTCTTTTTTAAATATGCCACCAGATACCCGATATTGATCGGATACTGAACTGATACCAGTCCGGTGCGGCTGGTATCCGGGGTCTGAGGACGGATTAATAATACAGGCATTTCAGGCATGCTCCCTTTAGCTAATCATTCCCGGAAAACTTTGTAAATTTTAGAGAAAAATTCAAAAATCCACCAGCTGGAATAATACGCCTGATGCCCTGTAGCAGGCGCTTTTATAATCAAATCAAATTCCTGCTCGCTGAATCCTAGCTTCTTCAATACATATTCCCTGTCTACTTTTAACTCAGATAAATCGTACATCGGTTTAGACAATTCCATAATAGCGTCTTGCCTGGTTATCTCCTGATTGCGCACCAAAGATGACCAATGCGCTTTGCGCTTATCTATCCCGAATTTATGCGGCAAAATATAGCCCTGGTAAAACTTAGTAAACACCGACTCATAATGCTTTCCGCCATAATATTTCCAATCAAACTCACGCTTTAAAATATCTATTGCTTCATTTTTTTTATAATTAACATTATCCAGCAACTCGATATACTCAAGGCGCCTGCCTATTCTGCGCCGGAGCGCGAATTCAAAAAAACCCATAAAGGGAAATGTCTTAAGCTTTAATTCGCCGAAACGGCGATGAATATCTTTAATATTCCCCACGTCCAGCTTATGCCACACCCAAGCCGAGGGCATACCATGTTCCGTAGCATAATTTGATCCGCTAAGGATATATTTGATCTTATATTTGCCGGCAAAATGGAACATCGCAGCGCAGATCGCCTGATCCGTAAGCATTTCAATATCCACCACCGAAGCCTTTATAAAAGACCGCTGTAAATCACGGAATTCAGGCCAATCAATAACGTAAGTTTCCAGGTCAAAACCGCACTTATCCACAATTTTTTTAATATTTGCTACAGCGGTCTCAGAATCCCATCCATTGTCAAAATGGATAGCCAGCGGCCTTAAACCAAGCTCATGCGCTAAATACGCCAGATAAGAACTGTCAACCCCGCCGCTTAAGCCAACAATAGAATCATATTCTCTGCCCTTACCCTTGGCTTTAATATCATCGACTAAGCACTGAATCCGGCGCTTAGACTCTTGCTGGCTGAGCCGGTACAATGGAATTTTTTGTTCAAATTCCCGGCAATAATTGCATACTCCATTTTCGTCAAAGTGAATACTCTTATCGCTGCTGTCCATTACGCAGCGCGTACAAGTAATGTAATTATCCCCGGCCATATTCCATTCCTTTAAACAAACTATCGATCTGTTCCCTGGCAGGATAGTTAATAAGCACTCCGCGGCGCTTGCCATGAAAAACAAACAGGCTGCCGGCAGCTCCTGAAGATGCCCCTGCCTGGTTTATCACCTCCGCAATATGCTGCAAGCTTCCGGCTCCCCCGCAGGCAATCACCGGTATACTGATCTTCCTAGTTATTTTTTGCATTAAGCTGATATCATAACCGGACATGGTTCCGTCCCGGTCAACTGAATTAATTAAAAGCTCGCCTACCCCCAGCTCCTCCATTCTTTTCGCCGCCGTCAGCGGCCCTAATCCTGTTTTCTTTTTAGCCCTGCGTATCACAACTTCATAATTACCAAGCAAATCCTTTTTTACATCAAGGCAGGCAACAATACTTTGGCTGCCGAAAATACGGACAAGTTCTTTGGTAAATTCAGGGTATTCAATCGCGCTTGACCCCAAAGAGATCTTTTCTATGCCGGAGTTAAAAATTTTCCTGGCATCATCCACCTCTTTTATCCCGCCGCCGTAACATACCGGCATAAAACACTCCGCGGCGACCTTGGCGATAATATCAAAATCCGGCTTCCGGTTCTCAATACCTGCGCAGATGTCCAGAAAAATCAGCTCATCGGCGCCTTTTTCATTAAATATCTTTATTGCGTTTATCGGATCACCGACATATTTCTCATCCCTGAATTTTATTGTTTTTACCAACCCTGAACCCTTAAGCAGCAGGCAAGGGATTATTCTTGGAATTAACATGGGCTCTGGGCGAAATTTTTTAAAACCTGCATGCCAAACTGATGGCTTTTTTCAGGATGAAATTGAACGGCGCAAATATTATCGTGCTGCAAGGCCGAAACAAAATCATATCCGTAATTTGACGTTGCGACGGCGTCAAGCGGGCTATTACAAACCACATGATATGAATGCGTAAAATAAAACCGTGGATCTAACGGCAAATCTGCCAAAAGCGTGATATTTCTTTTTATTTTCAGCGTATTCCAACCCATATGCGGAATTTTAAAAGCTGGATCAAAAGATGAAAAATCAAATTTCCTGGTGCTGGCATCTACCCATCCTAAACCAGGCAAAGAACCTTCCCGGCTGTCTTTTGTCATCAGCTGCATACCCAGACATATTCCCAGAACCGGGGTTTTTAATTTTTGCGCCTTTTCGTTAAGGATCCCTGTCAGATTCAAGTTTTCCAGGTTTTGCATAGCATGGTCAAACGAACCTACGCCCGGCAAAATTATTTTTTCAGCCTCTCCAACCTGGTCCGGATCCGAAGTTACAATACTCCTAACTCCCAGGCGCTGCAGCATGTTCCTAATTGACCCCAGGTTACCCATTCCATAATCAATGATTGTGATCATGTTAACCCGCTTTAGTTACCTGCTTCTTAATCGCTCCGATAACTTCTCCTACCGCCCCCTTATCCATCAAAGGATCTATTGGAAGGCTCAGGACCTGGAGCGCGGCGCCTTCAGCATTCGCCAATGAACCGAAAACCAGCGCGTTATTGTCCTTAAACACCTTCATAGTATGTAATGGATGCTGATAATAAATCATGCTTTGAATGCCGGATTTCTTAAGCTCAGATTGAATTTGATCGCGGCGCGGCGCGCCAATAGTATATTGATGCACCACGTGGCCATTGGTAATTTCAGGAGTTTTAATGCCTACAGCCCCCCTCAACCCTTCATTATAAAGCAACGCGATCTTTCGGCGCCGGGCATTAAACTCATCCACGTATTTTAACTTTACGACCAAAACAGCAGCCTGCAGTGTATCCAGGCGGCTGTTATAACCGATATGATCGGCATTATACTTGTCCCTTCCGCCATGCTTGGTAAGCATTCGCACGAGATCGCTAAGCTGAGCATCTCTGGTAGAAACCATTCCTGCGTCGCCAAATCCTCCCAGATTCTTCGACGGAAAGAAAGAAAAACAACCCAAATCACCGATCGCGCCTAGCTTTCTGCCTTTATCAGAAGCCCCGAACCCCTGAGCAACATCCTCAACGACAAAAAGTTTCTTCGCATCCGCCAAATCCACAATTTCATCCATCGCGCATGGCCTGCCGTAAAGATGCACTGGGATTATGCCGACAATATTAGAGACATTTTTCACACAGGCTTTGAGTTGGGGAATATCAATGTTATACGTATTAGGATCAATATCTACAAAGATGGGAGAAGCGCCCGAACGTAAAATCGCATCCCCTGTAGCAATAAAAGTAAACGGGGTTGTCAGGATTAAATGTTTACGTTCAAAATATTCCTTCCCCGTAAGCTTAATAGCCAGCGCCCGCAGAGCCAGGACCAAAGCCTCGGTCCCGGAAGAACAGCCGATACAGCTGGTCACATTTAAATAAGAGGCGATCTTTTCCTCAAGCTCTTTAACCTCCGGGCCAAGGATCCAACGCTGGTGATTAAGGCATCCGGTTATAGCCGCGTCAATATCACCTTTCATATAGTTATATTCGGCCTTAAGATTTAACATGGGTACTGGCATAAATCACCTTTCTTCTTTCATGGATGGGATAAGAAACCCATCCCTATATTTCATTTAGGTCTCTTCGGTACAGGCCTAAGAACATTTCTTGATAATTTATACTTTGTTTTGCATGATGGGCATATTAAAACGGGTTTCTTTTTCTTAGGAAGAGTGACTCCGCACCGGCAAACCCACCCTTTTAGTGCTGCCGGAACGCCGGCCACAATGCCGTAATCCGGTACATCAGTTTTCACCACTGCTCCTGCACCTATAAGGGCATAACAGCCAATGGTAACACCGCAGACGATTGTTGCGTTTGCTCCAATTGTTGCGCCGTGTCTGACCAAGGTAGGACGAAATTCATCCTTACGTTCGATAAAGGCGCGCGGATTATAAACATTGGTAAACACACAGGACGGGCCACAAAAAACCTCATCCTCCAGGATTACCCCTTTATAAACAGAAACATTATTCTGAATCTTGCATTTATCGCCAATGGTCACATCCGGGCCAACCACCACATTTTGCCCTAAGATGCAATCTTTACCGATCCTGGTATTCTTAAGCACATGGGAAAAATGCCATATCTTTGCTCCTTCACCGATCCGCGCTCCATCATCCACAAAGGCGCTTTCATGCTTAAAATAACCAGCAGTCCCGGATATCCCAATAAAACCGATGCTCTTTTCACAAGCCTTTTCTGCGCTCTCAAGGATCCTTAAAACGCGCAACCCTTCTTCCCCATCGGTGCGAGGTTTGACGCCTGAAGCCACGCACTCGGCAAAATGTTGCAGTTCCAGCTTAAGCGGCTCGCCCTCTTCAAACGGGATAACCTGATATTCCGCCTTCTGGGCCACAGGTATCTTTCCGTCTTTCCATTCAATTGTATGAGGGTAGAGAAAAAGCTTATCCTTGCTCACATCATCAAAAACAACCATGCCTTTAGAACCAACCACCACCAGCTTCTGTTCCTTAAACGGATGCAGCCAGGAAACAAAGACATGGCCTTTTACGCCGTTAGCAAACTCCAACTCTGTCAAAGTAACATCATTAACACCATTATTAATATAATCCCCTCCGAAAGCAAAGATCCTCACTGGTTCCTCTTCCAAAAGCATAAGGATAACGGAGATGTCATGCGGCGCAAAACTCCATAGGATATTCTCCTCTGTGCGGAGCTTGCCGATATTAAGACGGTTAGAATAAATATAGCGGATCTTTCCCAAATCGCCGGCCTGGATCATGGATTTTAACTTCATAACCGCAGGATGATACTGGAGGATGTGGCCGACCATAAGAACACGCTTATGGGACTTAGCAAGAGCCAGGATCTCTTCCCCCTGTTTAACCGTAATGGCAAGTGGTTTCTCAACGAACACCTCTTTTCCTGCCAGTATCGCGCGCTTGACCAGCTCATAATGCGCCACGGCCGGAGCAGCGATTGCAACCGCCTTGATCTCGGAAGAAAAAAGGATTTCATCTATAGACCGGGCATATCTGACATTAGGATACTTCTGCCTCCTGTTTTCAATAACCGAGCTACTCGTGTCATAAGCCGTATGTAAGATACCCAATTCATAAAAATTACGTAAAAGATTCTCTCCCCAATTGCCCAGTCCAATAAGGCCGATAAAAGGTGCTTGTTTCTTCATTTTTTAGTCCTTTCTAATATCCGGTATTTAATTTTTGAAAAATATAAATCCCCGGTTTTTTTGTATAAGTTCACGATTGATGCTATTTCTTTTTTTTAATGCCTTTGATTTATATAATAATATAAATGGCAGGCGTAATAACAAACTTTTCCAATTAATTCCTTTCATAAAGTTATATTCACCATCGGAAATTCTATCTTTTATGCTAAAACCATTTTGCGTAAACATCCTTAGTAATGTCTCCGGTTGATAGAGAATATTGTACGTATACTCATCATGCTGCCAGCGCAAACAGCATCCCAGAGTAGGAGGCACAAAAGTAACATATATTAATGCATTCGCAGCGGCAATCTTACATAAACGCCTGACAAAATCCTGCAGGTCATTACAAAAGTTTATGGAATATTCTATTAAAATAATATCGAACCTTTCTTTTATCACCTCATCAATGTGATCTTTGTTATAATCAAATTTTATTGCCTCAACATCCAAATGCTGCGCCATGCCCTTCGCTGAATATTCGCTGAATTCAGTAACTATAATTTTCTTACATTTGCCTTTCAGATGTTTTGACAGGTAGCCAGGCCCGCCGCTAATGTCCAATATCTTTTTTTCAGTTATATCAATATTATAACTTTGGAAAATTGAATCAAACTTAGCAGGCAGATGCGCGTATTTTGTCTTTTCTATAGGCATTTTTGACAATTCATGATAATAATCATAAAAGGTTTTCTCGTTATCAATAACCTCCTGCATAGGATATAACTGGTCAATGACGGACTTTTTAAATACTTTGCTTGCTAGTCTAACCGGAAATAAGCTTTCCATCAAACATTTGCCTTTCCTGAAACGAAAAACATTGTTGCAGTCATTGCATTTAACCCAATAGTGTTTATAACTATCAATTACAGTTTTACTGCTACATCCGCAAATTGTGCATTTAAACCTGTCATTCTTCCCCATCAATCAATTCTCCCCTTCTTTGCCCGCATAAACCACATTATTGATAAAGGAGCGATAATTGCTTCTCCAATCATTATCAAGCAATGTCTTGGGGTCGCACTTGATCTTACTTCCGCTGGTTATTATTTTATAAAGCTCCTCAAGGGTATCAAAATAATTAAAAATCTTCTCAAAACAACGGTAGGTAAATAATTTACTTTTAAGAATATAAACATCCTTGCCAAAGATTGCAGCCTCAAAGACAACAGTTGAAAATTCGGCGTTTAAAACACCATTAACCTTAGGCAAGGTTTTATAAAGACTACCCAGGTCAATTTCAATTTTACTGTCTAAAATATACTTATACCTAGAATTTAAAAATGGCAGTTCGCTCGGATGCGGCCGGAATATCAGCTTAAAATCCCCGGATGGTAAAATGTTCTGCAGGCCTTGCACTAAGTTCACAAGAAACTCCGGAACAGTGCCGGCAGACGTAATGAGTAATTTATACCGGCTGTCACTATCCCCATTTTTTTGAACATTAATTAATTGATTCGTAAGAAACGGATTTCCGATATTAACGGTCTTTGACGGAGTAGCAAGCGCCTCACTCCAGAATTTACCATTAGAAAGATAAAAATCCGGCAGATAATTTATGTAATCCGAACCAAAAATAGCAGCTCCGTAATTATAAGCCGGGTGCTCGTGTAAAATCGCGCCATGTTGTATTTCCGCGGTAATGACTTTGAGGTCCTTTGCCCATTTAATAATGTAAGACCTTACTCCATAATTTGCGTCCTCTAAAAAGATGATCTTTGGGCTAAGCTTTTTAAACAATCTTAAATACTGCTTATGCAACCCTGGTAGCTTTCGAGAAACTTTATGCAAAGCCTGCCTTACCCCATCCCAAAAATCCGGGTTAAATTTATAGACAAAATTATCCTTAAGATACAGGATTAGGTTTTCGATCGCCGCCTTATTTTTACTGCTTGTTTTTCTAATCAAACCCGCGGGAAAAGTTAAAAATGAGATTAAATCATGGTAAAGAACTTTCGAAAATCTCCTGGGAGTCAAATACCTGCGCCGGCAGGAATCTTCGATTATTAAAGTTTTATCGGGATACTCAAGTGCAAAATCATCATATAAACGGTTTACATATTTACTCCCTTCTTTTACATTAACAATTCCAGAGCTGAAAAACAAAATATCCGTTTTTAACCCCTTGCTGATACAAAATGGATTCCTGGCAATAGTAGTATAAATATACCTTATGATATCCAATAGCGATTGCTTCTCAGTTTTAGCATGAGGATTTTTTAAAGAGAACATTTCATTTATCGCCCCCTGCATCAGCATATGCCTAACAAAAGGCCACATTAAAATGTTATCATATTGAAATCTATATGTTAATAGCTGTGCTGAATCCGAAACAGAGATTAACTCCTGGACTTCAAAAATCCTGTTTTTTTGATCCATTTCCTGCGGGCTCACTTTTCTTAACTCCTCTTAAATGAAAACCAGGGTAAAGGATAAACGCGATTACTGATAAACCAGACTATTAAAAATGAAATGAAAAATGAGACCGCCGTAGCCTGCGCCGATCCAATAGCGCCATTTAACCGGATCAGAGAATAGCTCAACAAAACATGTATGATACTGGAAACAAAAGTTGCCAGCGCAAGTAGATGCGTAGCTTTCACATAAAAAATCTGATTGGCGACTAAAAAGTACATAGTATCAAACGCATATCCTAATGCTATCCATGCCACAAAGCTGGAAGCCCCATTAAACTTTGCCCCTAAAAAAATCCTCATAAACCATGGTGCGATAAATATTAATGCCACGGTAAATATCAATATGGTGGCAAAACAAAAATAACAAAACTTGACCAATCTTTCTTTCTGGTATTGATTAATAGATTTTAACTTATTAAACAAAAAAGGTGTCCATGCCCGGTTAAACGCGACTCCAATAATCCCGATAATCATTCCAAATTGATATCCCACTGAATACAAACCTGTAGCTGAAATGCCAATCATGCTGGTTATTAATATCCGGTCAACGCCCATCCTGATCCAAGAGGCTAATTGGTGTGGTACAAGCGGGATACCGAAAAAAAGCGCGTCTTTTACATATTCTGGGCTGAATTTAAACCTTAAATAACCGCGCTTCATTATAAAAACTAAACTGAATAAAGCAAAAACTCCGGTACTCAGCAGAAGGGAAATCAATTGCCCCTGCCACCTCATCCCCATCAGCATTACAAAGACAATGATAAGGATCGCATATATCAAAGTCTGTGAAATCTGAAACAAGCAAAATGGCTTGGGGCGCTCTTCAGACTGCCACAATACCAAATTAATTAAAATTACAAACTGACAGAACGCCAGGAATGGCACGCTCAGCACCCAAATACTGGGAATGATGAAAACTTTCAGGAAAAATCCGGAAAAGAACCACAAAACCAGCAACGTTATTAATGTCGTGATAATCAAGATCATTAAAACGTTGGAAATATACGTCCTTAACATTTTTTTCTCAAGCTTAAAAAAATTCACTCCCACTGCCCCATAAGTGCTCAAGCCGATAAAAATACTTAAAATTCCCAAAAACACGGTAAAATTCGCGACAATACCATAATCTTCCGGCGTCATAAACCTGGTCAGGATTGGTAAAATAAGAAAGGGTATCACCTTATTAATGCAATCAGATAAAGTGTATATAAATGTATCTTTAAATAACGGGTGTTTGATAAAATTAATTTTCATTAGCTTTGGCGAAAACCGCGAAAACTGCTGTCCTTTTTTAGGTAAAGATTGCGCATCTGCTCTAGCATCATATTCTTTCTTTTTTCAAAATAATTATTCATCAAGCGCGTATTTGCCTCTAATAACGCCAGGTGAAACTCATCATCGGTCATATCGGTAAAATTGACCGCCAAAAGATCGGAATTAGTATGCTTATGCTCATAAAAATCCTCGCAATCCTTGAGCAATCCTTTTTTAATCGCGTAATAATACAGCTCGGATCCGGGATACGGAGTAACCGGCCGAATTGTGCGTAACTGCGCGCAATCATCATATTTCAACAAAAACTCCACCCCCTTATTCAGTATTTCCTTATTTTCTCCGATATTTCCGAAAATGATATTAAACCCCGGGGATATGCCGGATTTCAAAGTAGCCTCGATGCCCTTTATGATCAATTCGGTTGTCAGCCCTTTTTTCATATTCTTCAAAACCAGATCATCCATAGATTCAATACCGTAACTGATAAAAACACATCCTGCTTTTTTCATTATTTTTAATACTTCGGGTTTGGCATAATTCAGCCTGCCCTGGCACTCCCAATGGATGTTTAATCCTGCCTTCAGAAATGCTTCGCACAAGCTCATTGTCCTTTCAACTGAGGACATTAATAATTCATCCCCAAATGCGATGTAAGTTATGCCGAAATCACGTTTTAATAGGCGTATCTCATCAATTATGCCCTCATTGCTTCTCGGACGGAAGCCCTTGTCTATTCTGTAGCAAAAATTACATTCAAAGGTACATCCTCTGCCTGATAACACACTCATCACAAAATCATTATTATGGGCATGAGGCGCCCTGTAAAGCCGATAATATTCAACAGGAAACAGGTGGTAGGCGGGAAAAGGTACGCTGTCTATATCCTTTATAAGGTCTCTGCGCTCATTAACATATACCTTATCTTCCGATCTGAAAGCTACCCCCAAAACATCAGTCAATGATTTCTTGCTCGCTAAAGCATTTAAGAGTTCAATTACCGTTACTTCCCCTTCTCCCATGACCACCGCATCAGCTTTAGTTTTTCTTAAGAAAAACTCCGGCTCGGGTGACGGGCCATGGCCACCGATGATAAAAAATGGACGGTTTTTAGCATTATTTATCGCAGCGGATATCTTCAGCAGCTTTTGGTATTGATAATATCCTCCAATTACATTAACGCCGACAACATCAAATTTATCTTTATTTAATTTCTCAGTAAGATGTTCTTCCCGATAATGATGCATATCCTGGCTATATATCTCCACATCATGTCCATTCTTCAAGAGGACAGAAGCGACATAAGCAAGCCCTTGCGGAAACCAGTGGATAAAAGAACCATTATCATAAACTACCAGCAGTACTTTCACGGTCTAACCCTTATGTTTTCTGGAGTTTTTATTATTTCCCCTGGAGACTAGAAACCTTGCGAAATCAAAATCCAATTCAGCATCAATATCAACAGAACGTTCCCGGGGCATTTTATAGGCGTATGTGCCTTTGGTTATAAATTTCTTATTTTTGCGGAAGAAAGACGTATAGGCAAGATAGACAGCTCCGTTTATACGAAAATATTCCGGCAACTCCTGCCTATTCTTATAAATTCCCGAAGGATTTAAGAAACTTCCTATCCTGCCATCTTTATTTAAATTAGCGCACCAAAACGGATGGTGCTCAACAGGGCAGACTGAAACAACCGCCCGGGAGCTTTTACGAAAAAGAAACTCTATTGCTCCGTCTATATCTTCGGCTTTTCTCAAAGGGGATGTTGGCTGTAAAACCATGATCAAATCAAATTTGTATGATTTCTTTTCAAAAAAATCCAAGGCATGCATTAATACTCCGGCCATCTTAGCCGGAGATGTAGCAAGTTTCCTGGGCCGTAGAAAAGGAACTTCTGCTCCATACTGCAACGCTATTCTGGAAATATTCACGTCATCTGTGCTGACAACAATCTTATCCAGATACCTGCTGGCTAACGCCTGCTCTATCGTCCAGGCAACTAAAGGCTTTCCAAGCAAAGGCCTGGTATTTTTACCCGGGAGCCCCTTGCTACCTGCGCGCGCGGGAATTAAGGCTAAAATCGTTTTGTTTTTAAACATTCGTATACCTCATCAATTGTGCAGAATATTCTTAATATGATCGAATATGCCCTTATATACACTACTGCATATTGTCGGGAAACTTATACCGGCACGAGAAATATCCACGCTGTTTTTAGCCGAAAACACATATTTTTTATAAAGTTTCATCTTGCTTAGGGGGTAAAAAAATGGTCGCACATCAATACCTTTCTTTAGCAGGCGCTGAATATATAAATCTCTTTTTTTATTTTTTATCAAAAAACTAACCAGCCAAACTATCTTATTGCGTTTAACCAAATCATCTCTTTGGAATTCAATAAAATCGATCCCGGATAAGTTTTTCTTATATTCATCTTCAAGCCTCTGGCGGTTACTAAGGATCTCCTCCACCCGCTCAAGCTGAGCCACCCCGATAGCCGCCTGAAGATTGGTCATCCTGTAGTTATACCCCACTACCTCGTGCCGGTATTTCTTATATAAGCTCATCCCGTGATCTCTCAATATCATCATCTTTTTGGCCAGGGTCCGGGAATTTGTAACACACATCCCACCTTCTCCCGTAGTAATAACCTTATTGGCAAAGAATGAAAAACAACCGATATCTCCGAATGAACCAACCTTGCGGTTATCAAAGGTTGCACCGTGGGCCTCAGCGCAGTCTTCAATGATAAAAAGCTTCCTTTTCCTGGCTATGGAAGCAATGGCATCCATATCAGCCGGCTGGCCATACAGGTGCACCGGAATTATCGCCTTTGTTTTACGGGTAATGACTTTTCTAATCTGGACGGGGTCAATGCACCAGCTGTCCTTTTCAACATCAACTATTACCGGAGTGGCTCCCGCATGTAAAACAGCGTTTATTGTTGCAGCAAAAGTAAGGTCAGGCACAATTACTTCATCCCCCTTACCTATTCCGAGAGCAAGGAGCGCAAGATGCAATGCTACGGTTCCATTTGAAGTAGAAACCCCATATTTACAAGAGCAAAACTTTGCAAATTCCTTTTCAAAAATATCCTTATAAATACCACGGCTTGAAATCCAAGTAGAGAGGAAAGCATGCACAAGATATTTAAGTTCATTGCCGTTTAAATCAGGTTTTACCACCGGTATGTGTATATCTTCCTCGTATTGGAAATAATTAACAACTTCCCGCGCGCTGTTAACTACCGGCATTATCTTTATCGTATCATTAAATTTAGGCAGGATTTGTTCATAAGTTTGGCTATCTTTGGCATAAACGAAATTCCCCCTAATGGAATTTGCCACCTTCTCCTGCAGCTGATGACCACTTAACAGCAGCCTCCTTACGTCTCCATCAGTCAAGACTCCGCAAAGTTTCTTGCGTTCGTCGATCACAAAAACGGCGCGTTTACCATTCTTGTTGATGATACCCAGGGCATCCATTAAGGTATTATTTTTAGAACAAAGTAGTTTTTCCATCATAGCAACATCTCCCTGGCAATCTGATAGGAATACTTCAATTCATCCATGCTTCCTTGAACTTCCAAGGTTATTGTTTTTTTAGTTAAGTTAAACTCTTTTAGGCTTTTTAATAACCGGCTGCTTGCGGTAAAAGGCTTATGCTGTTGGCCGTTACCGGCCACATCGCTTATATGCAGGTAATCCGTATGCGGCATAATGGCTCTGAGCTGCTCTGGAAAATTCAGGCCCAGAGTGCTGCAGCTTACCTTTAAATGCGCTATATCAATTAAAGGATTAAAATTAATCATTTTCTTCAGCTCCAGATAGCCGTCATAATCTGTTAACATAAACGGATTAACTGTTGAATAATTTTTTCTTACCAAGTGCGAAAAAACGTTGTTTTCAATATAAAGTTTTATCCCGGGAGCATATTCTTGAAGCTTCATAAACCTATTACAAAAACCCTGCAGCGCCATATTTCTATCATAAAGTCTGCGCCTGGGAATTGCCTTACTCAATTCAGCAACCAGAATATCCATAAAGAACCCGGCATGAAAACTGAATTTCTTTACCCCCAAACTGCCGCATAAATCCAGAGAATTCCTTAAGCATGCCATACTTCTTCTTGAAACTGAATCATTTAAAGATGCCAGATTTATCACAAAATCTTTTTTAGGCGGCGGAAAATAATTATGCAAAAGAAGATTCAGTCCATATTTATCCGTTAATTCCAGCAAATCATCTTTGAGCCCTGCGTAATATTGCGTCCCGCTGGAAAGCTCGATATGAGAAAACCCGTTTTCTTTTAGTTTAAGTATTGCTTCTTCAATTGTTTTCGCCTTGACGCAAGAACTTGAAACGTAAATCATCGTATTTTACGAGCAGGATTACCGGCATATATTCCGGGTTCTTTTATATCTTCGATTACCACTGAATTTGCACCGACGGTTACTTCAGAGCAGATTTTTATTTTGTCAATGACGACTGCACCCGCCCCGATAAAACATCGATCCCCTATTTTTACCCTGCCGCAAAGTATCGCGCCTACTGAAATATGGTTACTACTGCCGATTGTTAATTCATGCTCAATAATACAGCCGGTGTTTAAGATATTATTATCTCCAATCACAGAATCCGAATTTATATATGCATTGGCAAAGAGCTGATTGCCAATTCCCAAAATTACTCTTTTCTCAACCTTTGCCTGCGGATGAAATAAATTTTCCTTAAGCAATTTTCTCTGAAACCGGAAAAAAAGTTTATTTCTTATTTCATTACTACCTACGGCCAACACAATCTTGGAGTTTTTAACAGAAGCAACCATATTAACTTTGCCGGAAATCCGGTAACCAGATATAAGCTCTATAGATTTTTCCCGGTAGCTATCATCAAAGATACCACTAATCTTATACCCATTTAATTCCAATAAAGTAATCACAGAGCGGCAATGCCCACCGCAGCCAATAATACAGATTTTATCCTTCATATTACAATCACCTCATCCTTCAGGAACGTTTTTTTAGCCCGTTTACCCGCTACCTGCTTATAATGAATAGGAGAAATCCCAATGCCACCGGTTCTTTTACCAATAATATTATTTTCGCTAAGAATATCACCTTTGTTAATTTTTCTTGAAGCAACCAGATACTTCTGTAAAGAATTCCTGGTTTTTTCTTCAGAAAGAGTGGGCTTCTTTATGCCGCAGCCAAGTAAACTATCCACCTTTCTAATCTCATTTATACAACGCTTAAGCTCAACTGGAGTTAACGATGCTTTATGGTCAGGGCCGCTGAGCCTTTTACTAAGCGTAAAGTGCTTTTCGATTACTTTAGCGCCCATTGCCGCCGCATACGGAGCAGCTCCTACGCCAGCCGTATGATCAGAGTAGCCTACCAAAATATGAAAATTATTCTTAAATGAATTAATGATATCAAGGTTAGCCTCTTCTACTGCTACCGGATAGTTAGCGGTACATTGCAGCAAGATAACATTTTTATTAAATGGGTAAATTTCCTTTAAAGCCAGTTTTACCTCTTCTAAATACGACATCCCGGTTGATAAAACAATCGGCTTGCCCTTTTTTGCTACCTTTTTTAAAAACGGAAGATTTGTAAGGTCTGTCGAAGCGACCTTATAAGCCGGTAGATCCAGCGCATCCAGCGCATCCAGGCTGAATTCATCAAAAGGAGTTGTTAAAAAAATGATTCCCCTCCTGCGGCAATAATTCTGAAGCATTATATTCTGTTTTTTTGTCACTTCTAATTTACGTAACATAGCAAATTGTGATTCCTTGGCATCGGTAGACTTCAACTGATACACCGCTTTCTTAACATTCTTAAGAATCAGACGATCTGTTTTAAATGCCTGAAATTTTACGGCATCTGCCCCAGCTTCAGAAGCTAAATCAATGAGCTTTCTGGCAAGTTTCATATCTGCGCCATGATTAACCCCTATCTCTGCTATAATAAATGTCTTGGAGTCCTGGCTTATCTGACGTTGCCCTATTTTTATCTCCAGATTAAAACGCATGCGCAACTCCCTGATTATTATTTACCACATCCCTTTTTAAAACAACGCTACAGATAAGGTTCTCATCAGGGATATTTAACTTAAGCTTATCCCTGATGCGCTTAAGATGATGCACTGTTAAATCATGCAAAACATTATTCGGCATATTAGTCATATTTAAATTAATAAACTGCTGTTCGCCAATTTCCAGGATATAGCGCTCTTCATCCGGAATATAGCCTTTTGCTAAAGCATAATCATACATATCAGATCCCGGGGCCGGCAGCAGAAAGCATACGCTAGGCATAATATCGTTATCGTAACAAACCTGAAATGATTCAGCGATACTCTCTTGAGTCTCTTGTGGATAGCCAATCACTAAGTTGGTGCCGGAAACAATCCCGGCTTTATCAAGCACTGCCTTCTGTTCATAAAACTGCTCGACCTTAATCCTTTTATTCATCGCCTTCAAAATCTGCTCGTTTGCGGACTCTAAAGAATAATACATCATAACAAATCCGGCCTTGCGCAATTTCCTGGCCAATTCCTCATCTGCCTTTTTAAATAGCCCCACCCTTATAATTACCTCGAAAAGCGCATCAATTTTCTCGTTAATCACAGCATCGGCCAATGATTCCAGCTCTTTTAGATTGCCGAAAGAAAGCTCATCGGCAAATCTAAAATAATTTACCCCGTATTTCTTCTGGAGCAACTTAATCATGGCAATGACATAGCTTACTGAATGCCGGCGATAAGGATTATATTTCCAATATTGGTTATTAGTGCAGAATGTGCAGCGAAAAGGGCATCCCTTGGCCGTAATAATAGGAAAACTGCGTAATTTCGCAATATCCTTAAAGAAACGGTGGCTCTTTAATTTCTTTGCCGAGCTTATATATGATTCTACATCAAAAACTTCCCATAAAGGAAACTCTGCTTCATCTAAATTTACCAAGGGCGGCCTTGGTTCTTCGCGAATTATCCTATCGCCATCTCTATAAGCTATTCCTTTTATCCCTTTAAGACCACCACCCGAAATCAACCTGTTTAGAATTTCAATAAAGGTATTTTCCCCTGCTCCGATAACAGCGATATCGGCCTTTGTCCAGGATAAAATCTTTTCAGGGATTAAAGTTGATACATAATTGCCCACCACTACCAACGCACCGGGATGTATTTCTTTTACCATTGCCGCCAGCGGTTTAACAATCCAATAGGCATGTAAAAGGCTGCCAAAGGCAACGACATCATATTTCTTCCGCCCGATAAACTGCCTTAATTCAATATTGTTCTTTGGTTCACTCATTAAATCCAGAAGGTCGTATTTAAAACTGTTTCTTTTTGTTGCGCTAATAATAGAACACAACCCGATTGGAAAATATAACATTGTGATATCCTTGGTCCAATTCGGCCTGGGATTAATATTAATGAAGAGGATCTCTAAAGTATCTTTATCTTTTCCGGTCTTTAACATGCCTTAATTTATCCTTTAGAATCTTTAATCCTTTAAAACTACCCATATCATAAAATTTTTGCCTGTTAACAAAGGCCATAAGTTCTCTTTTTTTAATCAATTTATCAAAAACCTCATTCTCTAATGAACAAGGCTTTCCGCGGGGTATAAAGCTTAGGAGCTTTTTTTTAAATACAACTGCACCGGAATCAACATAAGCCATCCCCTTAGGATTTTCTTTATCATATTTAATAATCCTGTTGGAATCATCAATCGCGATATTATTCTGAATAACCTTTTTTGAATTATCATAGGCGCTAACCACGCCAATCGTTCCGCATTGTTTAAAATATTTTATCAATCTGTTATAATCTAAAGGTAAAAAAGTGTCTCCGTTTAAAAGCAAAAACTCTTTATCTAATTTAGACTCGGCATTCTTCAATGCCCCCGCGGTTCCCAAGAGCTTTTTTTCACAGGAATAATCAATCTCTACCCCGAATTTCTCCCCGTCTCCAAAATATTCTTTAATCTGATCCCCCAGATAGCCGATTAGAAACAAAAACCTGTTTAGGCCTAAAGATCTTAAAAACTCTAATTGGTGCTGCAAGAAAGGCTTACCTGAGACAAGTATCATGGATTTTGGCACCTGTTTAGTAATGGGCCTAAGGCGCATCCCCTTGCCTCCTGCTAAAATTATAACTTGCATATTTCCCCTTTAACTTCTTCAGTGATGGCTTTGTTATTAAGCAAAAACTCCCATTCCTGCTTTAATTTATTATACTCTAGTTCTTTTATCTGCAGGAAATGCTTAAGAAGCCTAAATTTCTCTTCCAGGCCCTTCTCGGTTAAATAATAATGGATCTTCCTTAGCTTGCCGGGATTATCGGTGAAGTTCTTAACTTTGACTAATCCCCTTAAAATAAGTTCGCGCAAAAGATAGTTAGTCTTGCCTAAAGAGATATTCAGTCGGCTGGAAAGGTCCCGCTGAGTAGTATTTGGGTTGGCTTCTAACTCTTTGAAAATAGAGAGAGTTTCTTCTGTTTGGGGCTGTTCAGTCATTGAACGGATATTGTAACAAACGGAGAAGAAAAGTCAAGAATTATGATGGATTTTCAACTAAAAAGGTATAGTGATTCCGGCTTCGATTGCCTGCTCTTTTTGGCGGGATTTCAGCCTTATAAAGGCTTCGGCATCAATAAGTTTTAGAAACTTATGGGTCATAGTTAGGGTCAAGCCTAACGGCTGGCCAGACTCGTTTTTGAACGCAAAAATAACCTTATTGCGGCTAAAGGTTACCTCTGCGCCAAATTCTATTTCCCTAACCCTCCCCTGGCCATAATCCATCTGAAAGGTTATCCCTAAATTACGGCTGAACTTCCATTCCCCATAGAGGATAATTACCTGTCCTGGAACGGTCAAGCGGCTTTGGCGGATTCCTATGCCGATACGGTAGCGGATCTCCCCTTTTTTAGGGTAAAGTGTGGGCGATTCAAGCTGGACCTTGAACTCAAAACGTGAGGTTGAGCTGCCTTCAAGCATATAAACAAGGCGATTAGCCGAAGATATATCCCAGTGGCCTTTGAAGGCTAAAACATCCGGACCTTCTCCGCAGTTATATTCAATCTGCTGATTCTTGTTTATCTTCCAGGCGCCTTTAAAGGTATATTTTTCAGGCGGGCCTTTTCTGACTGCTGCCTCAAAGACCAGTTCATTATATTCATTGGCGCGCCAGGTACCTTTAAGCCTAAGCAGACGAAGTTTCTGTCGCTTGGTTTTAGATATGGTTTGGATAGTTTCAATAACGAGGGAGTCGGATTCGGCGGCGATGAAACGTTTACGAAAGGTATCTTTTGGCTTAGTACCCATAACCCATAGACAGTATATGTAATTCTATCTAAGTTAAGTAGTTACAAAAGAAATACGAGCTTATG
>Ga0172369_10000376_pt1 | contig 67631 bp, 62 predicted proteins | sample LakKiv25m_FD_114539 | JGI IMG/M metagenome (GOLD analysis project Ga0172369, IMG submission 114539) | Freshwater microbial communities from Kabuno Bay, South-Kivu, Congo - kab_022012_11.25m | ecosystem: Environmental > Aquatic > Freshwater > Lake | place: Democratic Republic of the Congo... | reverse complement strand
CTTGGTCTAGGTGTGGGTCACCACCCTGAGAACGTGCATAGGTGTTGGTTTTTGCATCGTAGGCATAGGTGCTGTTATACAAGGCACTACTAATTGTGATACTGATATTTGTAGCAGTTGGTTTTTTGCTTGGTTTACCGTTAACGCGACTAAATCCTGTGAATACCGAAGTATTGTAACCCTTTATCGCGTTCAGTGCGTCTAGTCGTTCAAAGCTTGTATAGACGTTATGTGGCGCATAGCGATCTGTTGAACGCCAATAGCTACCAGAATTAAAGAACTGATCAATATCTCGATAACTACCGTTTCGCACCTCATCTAGGGCAGCCTGGCTGCCGCCAACATGTCCGATACTAGCATTAAAAGCCGCGGCCCATTCGGCGTCATACAGTCGCAGGCTACGCACCGGCCCAATTAATTGAGGTTTTTCCTGTTGGTAAAGTACTAAAAATCTGGTGATACCACCTTCAGCGATGGCCTCAAATACCACTCCGCTATCCTTTAGACCAGATTGCGGACGAGCGTCTGGACTATTTTCGATCATAATACCGGTAACTGGTTTTTCTGTTGCAGACTTGTTGCTGTTAACAATTTCCGATCCAGTCAGTGGTGAATAATACTTTGTCTTTGGTTTTGGCTTTTCGATTTTTTTTACCGTTGACACCTTTTGAATGGCTGGTTTGTTCAAGATAATAAACGTGGTTGCCCCAGCTGCCAGAACAACTATAATTCCGCCAACTATCAGGGCGACTTTCCGATGTTTTTGGAACCACAATCTGAAGTTAATCCACATTTGATTTGTTTTTATAGACTTCATAGCTTAAGCGTTATTATAACAGAATTTGGTAGTTGGTGGGTAGTATATGCCGAAGACCTTGAGCGAAATCGATGGGGCTATGGTTTTATTGTTGCGCTGCGGCATTGATCGCTGTCTGCAAGCGCGAATTTACGATGTCTGAACCTAGTGTTGCCAGAGTTTCATTTAGGGCAGGACTGAATGGTGCCCATGAAACAGCCAGACGAATAATACTAAATAAGATTCCAGGCTTTTGACCGGTTTTTTCAAGAAGCGAATTCAATGTTTGCTGTATGGATTCAGCATCATATTTACTGTCTGATAACGCGGTCTGGGCACTTTCAAGTAACGTCACTACTTCGTCATGTGAAAGTTTACTCAGTTGTTTATCGTTTGTTACCATGTCCCAATTAAGGGTTGGTTCGACAAAGAAATACGACGTTAATGATGGCAAATCGGCCAATGTTTTAAGGCGATCTTGGGCAAGTTTTAGAATCTGTTTTAGAGTTATTTCATTCGCGTGGTTTGCTGATTCTGGCCAAAAATCTTTGGCGCGTTGGTAGAGATCGTCAGGTTGTAGTCTGCGAATCCACTGGCCATTCAGCCACAATAATCGTTTTTCGTCGAATCTGGCTGGACTTTTTTGAACTCGATCTAGGGAAAATTTTTCAACTAATTCATCCACCGAAAAGACTTCTTGTTCACTGCCATCGTTCCACCCAAGCGTTACCAAAAAATTTACCATCGCTTCGGAGATATAACCTTCTTTTTTATAATCTAATACATCTTTGGCGCCATCACGTTTGCCGAGTTTTTTCTGGCCATCAATAGACAACACGTACGGCAGGGTCGCAAGTATTGGGCGTTCAATGTTCAAAGCTTCATATAAATTCAGATATTTTGGTGTAGAACTGATAAATTCTTGGCTGCGAAGGACGTGTGTTATCCCCATTATCATATCGTCGATAATGTGACAAAAGTTATAAGTTGGATATCCGTCAGACTTTATCAATATAAAATCGTCAACCGCTTCGGGTCCGGCCGATAGTTCGCCCATAACTATATCTTTCCAGGTATATGCCTTGGGTTCAGATTTAAAACGCAACGGTTGTTTGCCGTACCAATCAGCCTGCTTTCCGTCTAGCGAATCCGGGCGATGGTCGCGATAAAGGAACGGCTTTTTATTAGCCTTACAAACTTCGCGGAACTCTTCAAGTTGTTCTTTGGAGTATGGATCGACATAAGCGCGATCATTTGCAATCAATTTATTCGCCCACTCTTTATATATATCTAGACGTTCAGACTGAAGGTATGGCGCGTTTGGTCCACCGATATTAATCCCTTCTTGCCAATTAATACCAAGCCATTGAAGACTCTTTTTGATTTGTTCGATACTACCTGCTACTTCACGAACCTTATCAGTGTCTTCAATTCGTAAAATAAATACGCCACTATTCTTTTGTGCAATCAACCAAGCAAACAAGGCCGTGCGTACACCACCAACGTGCATAGATCCAGTTGGACTTGGGGCAAAACGAGTACGGATAGTTGGGGTTAGGGGTTTGGGAAATGGGTATTGGGATGAGTTCATAGTTATTTAATTATAACAGATTAAACTATTCCCATTTCCCATTTCCTAACCCCCTACAAACTAGTTGCGATATGTCGTATTTGTTCACTGGATAATTTTGCATCGCCAGTGATTGTGTAAAGGATTCCACCGTTAACCCAGGCGGCATTGCTGTTGTTGTAGGTATATATCGTTAACCCACCTTCTTTAGTTTCAACAGATTCGTTGTTTGATTCTTTATCAACCTGTATTTTTACTGCGCTTGAGTCCCAGGTACTTTTTGACTGTTGTATAATGAACTTACTGTTACCGGTATTAGCGTGGAAATTAATCGTTACTTCATGATTAGTATAAACAACTGGACCGCTTATGCTGTATCCGTCCGGGCAATATTCTGGATATGTTGCGTTGATACCGGCTTGTGCGCTGGCTATTCGAACTGAAATACTGGGCATATTTAGGTAAATTAAATAACCAATAGCTAGTAATAAAATTATGCTAATACTAAATATATTTATAAATTTGAAATTACGTCGTAAAAACCCCTTCTTTTTTTCTGGTAATGCAGCAGGTTTACTTAGTGCTTCGGCGATACTATCATGTTTGATCTGTTTGGAAGATTTTTGAATCGTAGCTCGTGGTGCTGCTTTTGCCGCAGCTTGACGAGTCCGTTCAGCTTTAAGTGCAATTGGGTGTTTTATTGGTTGTATATCCATACGTGTATTAATGGGTTTAACCTTTTGAGGTATTAAAGTGGTGCGTGGAGCAAAATGTGAAATATTTTTGCTGACATCGCCCGGTTTACCGGTGGTAATTTTACGTCTAGACGGTTTTATGTCACTTACCATTATGTTTTCATTTCTGAGGTTTAAGCCTCTTGTTCGCTGAGTTACAGAGTCAATAGCTCTGACGTTATTGACGGTTTTTGGTTTAGTCGCCGATTTTCTTACCGGTAAACCTGTAGTGCTGTCATACTCATAACCATTTATAGTAACAGTCTTATTACCACTCATTTTTTCTCACAGCCTCTTTCGATACCTAGTGTATGCCTTTTTTCAACATAAGCAACATTAATATTCTAGGATTATTTTGTTAAATTTACAAGTTATGGATAAATAATGTATACAACTTGTTATAATATGTTTAGAATCATGGACATTAAACAAATTAGACGAAAAACGTTAATCAAACAAATATCAGTATACTCTATTATGACCTCGGCTGTTATTTTAATCGTTTCTTTGATTACGCTGTTCACGTTGGGCTTTAGATTTGATGCCAATGATGGCGATATTGAACAATATGCGTTGTTACAATTCAGCTCTACCCCTTCGGGTGCGTCAGTTTCAGTCAATGGATCAACGCTAGATTCCCATACTCCGAATAAAACCTCAGTGCCTGCTGGAAAATACCAGGTTTCAATATGGCGAGACGGATACGAAACTTGGCAAAAGTCAGCCACTGTTAAGTCGGGTACACTGACATGGCTAAACTACGCTCTACTGGTGCCTAAAAAACTAACCGTCGAATCCGTTGCAAGGTACGAGTCAGTTTATTCGTCGCGAGCATCTTACAAGGGTAACTATATATTTATTCAAAAACTGCTTAACGCACCAGTGTTTGATTTGGTTGATATTAGTTCCGACAAAATTAAAACTACCTATATTACACTTCCCCTAGACCTATACAGCGAACCAACTACTGCAGGTGTAACGCATACGTTTAGTATTGAAAAGTGGGATGATAGCGAACGTTATATTCTTGTTCGTCATGCTTACGCCAACAAAAACGAATGGCTGGAGGTCGATACGCAAAACGTTAATCTGTCCAAGAACATCACTCGATTGTTTGATTTGTCGATTAAAGACATACTTTTTTCGGGAAATAGTGGTAATACACTTTACGCGCTAGAATCTAACGATGTGCGTAGGCTCGATCTAGTGGCCGGGACGATATCTAAACCACTAATAAGTAATGTGACCAATTTCAATATATATAACGAGTCTAAGGTGCTGACATATACCGGTAGTGGACAGCTGGGAAAAGATGAACAGGTCTTGGGGTTGTACAGAGAGGGCGACGACCAACCGTCAATTATTAGGACCGTTAGCGGCGTTCATGGAACAAATCTGCATATTGCGACAACTCATTACTTTAATGAAGACTATGTAGCAGTTTCAAATGGTAAAAAGGTCGATGTTTTGAGTGGGAGTTATCCCAATAATAAAAGTGACAGTATTGGCAGCATGAAAGTATTCGCAACGTTTAATGTAGAAGACGAGATTAGTAAACTTACCTTTAGTCCTAGTGGTGAGTTTTTATTTATTCAGTCTAATGCGAACTTTTCGAGTTATGATTTAGAGTACAGAAAACTAGCAATCTCGACACTAGAAGGAAGCGGTTCTGTGTTTCGGTTAAACTGGCTGGATGACAACTATATCTGGTCCGACCGAGATGATAAACTAACCATTCGTGAGTTTGATGGAGTAAATATCCATAAGATTAATTCAATTGCCACTGGTCAAGTCGCAACATTGACAGATAACGGACGATATCTATACAGTATTTCAAAAACCACCAAGGGTTATCAGTTGCAGAGGGTTCGCATGATCCTTCCTTAAGTTTACTTAGCCCCAAACAATCTTTCCAAAAATGTAGGGGTGTTGCCGGGGATTGATTTAATAGTTTCTTTATTGTCGGTAGTCACTTTGGTTGAAGTACTTGTGTCTGGGCTGATCTGTTCGGCGATGACTAGCAGCCGGTTGATTGACGTTCCAACAGGTGTACAGGTTAAAAGTGTCAAGATAGGTTTGGTAGTTGGATAGACTAATTTACTAACATCGTTTGGTCCAACAACTTCTTTTTTAATTACACTGTATGTGTAGCGTACCGACAAATAATTCGCATAAATAGTGTCTCCGACGTTTAGTTTTTCAAGTTGTGCGAATATAAACTTATAATCACCGATGTCGAGCAAGTCATTGCTGCTGTGCCCAGCGATAACGGTGTTGCCTATTTGGCCGGGGTGGCTACTGGCGCCAGGTATAGCAAACTGTGCAACTCCTTGGCTCATTGCTGACATCTGTGAATCATAATCATTACCGATGTCGTATATTACAGGTACGTCAACGTTTATTTTTGGAATAATCAATCGCGGTTCGGGTCCAACCTTTATTTCAGCGTTTGGGTCAACAACTATGTTTTGGGGGTCTATGTTTCCTGGGCTAACATATGCCAAAACGTTTGAAACGATCAATCTGTTGTATTGTAAGAATGCAAATAATAAAACTACGATAAGCCCGGAGATTATTGGAATAAAGTGGCGGCTTTTTCTGATTTTTGCAGCCGACTGTTGGACTTTCCTGATTAGATCTTGGCGCATATCAATCAACGCCTCGTCGGTAGAGATTGTACGTGAACTGGCTGCGGGGTTTTGACTTTCCAGTGTCCGCTTTGTTTTTTCCAGATGATGGGTGTAATAACCTTCGTAGTATTTTTGGTAATACGTTTGCCAGGCCGTGTGGTAGTTTTTCCAGTCGTTGGTTTGAGTGTTTGGCTTTTCGGAATGCGTTCGGTGGTACGGATTAACAATCTCTAATGGTGCTGGTTTTTCTGACTGCGAAGGCTTGGTGACGTCTGGCGTATTTTGATTGGTGTACAAACTGTCGATTTTTAATCGAATGACTTGAATTGCAGCGTCCCGGGGAAGTTGTTGGGTTTGTTTTTCGGGCTTAATATTTACGGGCCACTGTTGCGACAGCGACATCTCACCTTGGCTGTTACTTGATTCTTCTGGCTTCATTGATAGTCCTCGCAACGCAAATCATTACGATCTGAAACGTTCTCTATGGTTAAAATCTGTCTTTTTGTATTCGATTTATCCATGGATATGCCTCATCCAAATAAGACAAGATTTATAACTCATAGATAACGGTCTCAAATCCTAACAATTTACATTGTGAGGACTACGGTACTATTGTACAATACTTAAGTGGTATATGGTATTTGGTAGATAGTATATGGTTCTTTTTAGTTTTGTGCCGCGATGGTGGAATGGTAGACACGCTAGACTCAAAATCTAGTGTCCTTAACGGACGTGCCGGTTCAAATCCGGCTCGCGGTACCAATTTAGTGATACATAGAAATTATAATCTTTTTCATTATATATCTTACTTTGGTACAATCATGGAATGAGTGAACAATTACCCAACCCTGGAGAAACCATACCATTTAGGGGGATAATTGGTGAGATTGTTCATACCAAACAAAGTAACGGTCGGGTTTTTGAGAAATACCGTAGACCGCCAGGAACACGTCTGATCATTGTTTCACCTGATAATAAAATACTAGTAACAAAAGAGCACCGTCATGAAACAGGTGGAATAGATTTACGACTGCCAGGTGGAAAAGTTCGGGATACACTTGATTCTTATCATGAACTTCTGACAAGCGGTCAAGACATGATCGAAGCCGCAAGCGAAGCAGCTACAGCCGAGGCCCTACAAGAAACCGGGCTTATCATTCACAATCCAGAGTTTGTGACAAAAGCGAATGCCGGTGCGACCGTTGAATGGGATCTATATTATTTTAGAGTTAAGGATTATGAAGAAAGCCCCGACGGGCAACAACTTGAGCACGGCGAAGATATCGAAGTCACATGGGCAACTCCAGACGAAATCAAAACTGCAATTGCAAATGGCGAAATGAAAGAGTGGCGAAGTATCGGTGTTCTTATGAGCCTAATATTTCCCGAATTGTGTGCGCAGTAAGGTTTTAATTTCATACATAACGCTGTACCAAATATAAACGAACTTTGGTAATATTATTTATATTATTTTAATCTGTAGTAAAAGATTTTATCGAAATATACCCGTAGTACAAGATTAACTGGAGAAAAATGGGCATAATACAACGTTGCCTAATTGTTATCGAAATATCAGGTTTCGAACTGATACTATTTTCTGGTGATTTAAGCCAAATACGTTAATTTACGGAAAGGTCGAACTTTTTTGTGGATAAAAAGATTCGACCTCTCGACTTTTCGAAAGGTTTGACTCGTTCGACCTGTCGATGCGCCATACCACCTACCACCTACTGCCTACAACCTACTACCTACCAACTACCAAACTTGTGGTGACGCTTTCGAGTATTTTTGTTGGGCTCCACAGCCAATGAACGGCTGCGACCGTGGCGGTATCGCCCTGCCAAATTTTCATAGGATTGTCGTACGGTGTACTGGTTACTTCTCCCCCACCTGCAACCACCAATGTATCTTGGTGGAAGACGGCAACGCTAATTGGGTACGAAATAGTGAATTTATGAACTGCCTCTACCAGATTGGTTAGCTGCATGCTAAATGTTAATACCTTGGGGAAATAAACGGCCTGAAAAAGTTTTTGAAGCTGAGCAAAAGATGTAATAATCAACGTTTCTGGTCGTTCTACTAGTGTTGGGGCGTTATTAATCATCATGTCGACAGCATCGCGTGTAATAGTAAGGGGTCCTGCATATTCACGAACAAAATCTTCATAAAGTATCGCAGTCTCGCTGTTGCGTCCTGCGTCACCAATTAGCAAAACACCCGTGGCCCATTCGCCCATCGCCTTCATTTCGGTCAACGACTCACGCCCCAGACCGCCCGATGGGTTGGATCGTCCGTATATTACTTCTGTTATTGTACTGGGAATAGATTTTTTCAGCACATCTGGCAGTAGTACCCTGACTTCACCAGCACCGGTTTTTAGCGAAAGTCCATAACTTTCGGCTGCGGCCTTAAAGCTAATCTTGTTTCCACCAATAATACCAAGTCGACCCTTATTTTTTAGCTGTTCAGGTTTTGACCACTCAATATCAGGATACAATGGTCTGTTCATACTTTGTTTGTGCCAATACGGATGATTCATACTTATAATTCAACCTCAATACTTACCGGACAATGATCTGATCCTAGTATATCTGGGTGAATTTGAGGGTTTTTGATTTTATTTGCGATGGACTTACTTGATAGCCAGTAATCAATACGCCATCCTATATTGCGGGCTCGTGCGTTAGCGCGCCATGTCCACCAAGTGTATGCACCAAGTTTGTCGGGATATACTTTTCGGAAAATATCGACAAAACCGGCGTTTTCGATTGCACTAAAACCTTCACGTTCCTCTATCGTAAAACCAGCGTTACGTTCATTTTGTTTCGGGTTTGCCAAGTCTATTTCTGTATGCGCAACATTGAAATCACCACATACTAGTGTGGGCTTTGTTTTTTCCAGTTGCTTGATGTGTTCGATGAACGCTGGATTCCATTGCTTGTGCCGCAGGTCCAACCTTGATAAGTCTCGTTTGGAATTGGGCGTATAAACATTTACTACCCAATACTTTTCAAATTCAAGCGATATGGTTCGTCCCTCTAGCGCTGGATCGCCGTAACTATCACCTGCTAATTTATACTTTTCTGCAATTTTATCTGCAAATCCATTTATGACTGACAATGGCTGAATTTTTGAAAAGACCGCGGTACCGCTATAACCAGGCCTGTCAGCGCTATTCCAATATTCAATGTAATCTGGTAAATCGATTTCAGCCTGACCTCGTCTTGCTTTTGTTTCCTGTAAACACAATATATCTGGTTTATGTTCTGTAATGAACGACTGAAGGACGCCCTTATTTATTGTTGCGCGAATCCCATTGACGTTCCAGGAGTATAACTTCATCAATTTTATTATATGCTTTTTATTGCTCGTTGAATATCGTAGTCTTGATCGCGACGTTTCATGGTTTCGCGTTTATCATAATTTTTTTTACCCCGTCCAAGCGCAATCACAACTTTTATGTAGCGACCACCAGTTAACAATTTAACGGGTATAATACTCATACCTGATTTTTTTCGATTATACATCTCGTCAATTTGTTTACGACTAGCCAGCAGTTTTCTTGGTGACGTGTCGATGCTTCGCGATCCAATTTTACCCTTTTCATTAAGTTTAAGGCTGAAACTGGCGTTATTTAGCCACAATTCACCTTCGCGGATACTAACAAAAGATCCTTTTAATTGCACGTGGCCGTCTCTGGCGGCTCGTGTTTCCATCCCAGTAAGTGCGATACCGACAACTAAATCATCGTCGAGAGTATAGTCAAACTTTGCGCGGCGATTAACGATTGATTTTGGTTGTATTTTACGCTTTTTTTTCATAACCACCACTTTAGTATATCACCTACTGACCACTTAACCATTTCGAATATGCTATAATTGCAGTGATGAAAATCATAATTGCGTCTGACTTATATTGGCCGGTAATTAACGGTGTATCAACATTCGCGCGTAGTTTAGCGAAAGGATTGGCGGCCCGCGGACACGAAGTTCTGGTCATTGCACCCAGTCAAACCGGTAAAAAATACACAGAGGTTGACGAAAATTATACAATTGCTCGCACCGCAACGATTGTCTTTCCCTTTTTTCAAAATTACAGGTTTTCACTAAGCCCATATAGTGAAGTAAAGAAAATAATTAACGAATTCGATCCAGATATCATTCACATTCAATCGTTTCTTATGATCGGTCAGGCTGTTATAAAATATGGTCAGAAATATAATATCCCGATAGTCAGTACCAACCATGCCATGCCAGAAAACTTGATGGATAATTTGAAATTACTTGCGCCCGTGTCTGGCCCCATTAATTTCATGCTTAAAAAATATATCGTTCGCATTCACCTTAAAACAGATTATTTTACAATGCCAACTCAATCGGCCATCGATATATTTGATCTGTCGAACAATAAATGGAAAGTTCCAATAGAGGCGGTATCGAATGGAATCGATCTGAGTAAATTTTCTGTCGGCGCAGCGCCAGAAAGTGTGGTAAAAAAATTCAAAATCCCAACAATCAATCCGATTATTACATTTGTTGGGCGAGTCGACGCCGAAAAACATATATCGGTTTTGGTACGGGCTTTTATCCGTGTTCTTGCGAAACAAAACGCTCATCTGTTGATTGTTGGTGACGGCACAGACTTAAACAATTTAAAAAACTTGGCGAAGGTTTCGGGCATATCGGACAAAGTTACGTTCACTGGACGCGTTAGCGATCAAGAGATTATTGACCTACAAAAAGTAGGGACAGTTTTTTGTATGACATCACCAGTAGAATTGCAAAGCATCGTAATGTTAGAGGCCATGGCAAGCGGTAAACCGGTTGTGGCGGTTGATGCGGGACCGTTGAAGGAATTATGCCAAAACGAACGCAATGGTTACCTGTGCGAACCAGATAATGAAAAAGAAGTCGCTAATGCGTTAGAACGTATTATTTCTAATCCAGATTTATGCGAAACGATGGGCAAAGAAAGTGTGGCAATTGCCGCAACCCACGACATAAAAAAGACCTTGGATCGTTTTGAAGAAATTTATACCAGCTTGATTAATCAAAGAACTTCTTAATCATCCCGCTGTTCCTCGATAGGTAGATCGTCTAGTTCTTCCACGTCTGATCTATCGGTAATTTGCTTTACAAGTTCTATCGCTCTCTCGCCCAATATGGTGGCTTGTCTTCTAAATTTAGCTATCCTGTCGAGTGCTCCGTGGTCATCAATATATCGCGTTATATCTCCGGATAATATTTCAGCTTGTTCTGCGATTAATCGTTCTATATTATGGGCAGCTTGTATATTATGGGCTTCGTTTTCATGGTTAATTTCCTGTAATTTGCCTGTCCAGATTCTGGCGTTCCATTTTTCATCAAATACTACAGCCCTAGGAGCAACAACGGTTTTCTCGCCAGTGAGGTCTCTGATTGTTCCACGACTCATTGGTTGCTGAATGACAATCACTCTTCCTCCAATTATTCGTATTGTCCAATCTTCGCTAGCGCTACCGGCCATATTGGTAATAAGACCTTCACCGTCTTCTTGCATTTTTGCACGTCTTTTTAGGATTGGTTCGTTGACTATCCTTCTGTCTTCATCGGTAATATAGGCACTTCCTTTGATTGTTAGAGTGCCAGGCAAAGGTAGCTCAACCCCGCCAATTATGGTTATTGTTTCAACAGCAGATCTTGGCCTCCAGAATCCAGTTTCGTCGGATTGTATCATTCCGTAACCATATAGGCTAATTGGTTTAGCGGCAGCAACAGACGATATTTCAAAGTAGCGTCTACCCAGATATTTATCCTGACTAAGTATCAACGCATCAATTAATTTATCCAACACAACATCGGGTAGGTTTCGATGATTTGTCAGAGGTATGATACGATAACCCTCGTTAACCAGGCGTGTAATTTCTGTCCAGTATTCAACATCGGCTTCTCGTTCTTTCAGCAATTCCAGTAAATTTGGACAAAACAATAGACCTTCTGCTAACATCTCTTCACGCGTAGAATACAGACCGGGCACAAAAAATTCGTCAATTGCCTGTCCGGGATAAATATCGGGCTTCAACGGTAATTCTGTAAATAACGACGTTTCACCAGCTGCGTTTAGGCGAGTATGTGCCAGATGAACTATTCCCTTAGTTACACTCTCTGCTCTATCGTGACTCAATTCTCTTATTTTTTCTGACATAGTGTGATAAGTATACTGGTTCTAGGTATCCATCACAAGCACTACTGTTTCATGTGATATATACTAACTAACAAATCTTTTTATAGCGTTTGCAACTTCGACTGGCGTTTCGTAGTGCGTGAGGTGCCCTACACCATTCAACACTACTAATTTTGCATCTGGAAATAGTTTTAATAATTTTTCTTGGTCAGCAATTGACGTTATGTCGTCAATATCACCTGCAATAAGAAGGGTTGGAACATTAATGCCATGCGCAAAATCACTTACGTTACTACTGATCGATGCCCGATAAGCCTCGTCAACTACCCTGCGGCTAGCGAATGAATTGAAATGTTGCAGATGTTGGTTGTGAATAAATTTTCGAACCGTTATATCGTGAGTTTTGGCCATCGTGATACTCATAGCCATTACGGCTGGTTTTGCCCTTAGTAATCGAGTTCCTGTTGGTTTGGGTAGTTTTTTGGCAAGCCAGTAATATCCGGTTGCAAGTTTCGACATAAAGTTACGAGGCCCCTTCAATGCGGGTGCTCCAATCGGGTTTTCAAGGATTAACTTGCGGACTGTTTTGGGATAAATAACAGCGTAATTGCTGACAATAATACTACCGAACGAATGACCCAGCAGTGCTGGTGGTTCGGGCAACCTTAGATCGATAATAAATTTGTTCAACCACTTCGCGTAGTTTGGAATAGAATGTTCATTGTCAAATGGTTTTGACTCACCAAAACCTGGCAAGTCTGGTACGATAACTCGATAACCATCAAGGTTTTTTGCAATCAAATCCAGCCCGTGGTGCGTCCCCCGAAGACCATGAATCATAACAATAGTTGACAACTTGGCGTTGTCGTTATATACCCAATAGTCAGTATCGTTTAGTTTAAGGTGTTTTGGCATATTTAATATTATACCTTATAGGTATTTGGTAGGTGGTATATGAGAGATAAATTATAGATACACTTATTTTACTACTATATACCAAATATTATCTACTAATTCCAACCCTGTTATGTTACACTGGTACAGCTATGATTGCCGACATTACAATTACTGAAAAAAGTTTTGGCCCCAAGGTGCTAATGAGTGGGATCAAATTCAGTATCGATAACGGCGAAAAAGTTGGTGTTATTGGCCGTAATGGTGTTGGCAAATCAACCCTGTTTAATATTTTGACCAAACTCGACAAGGATTTTACCGGCAAGATCATTTTCAAGCGCGGAACGGTCGTTGTTTCAACTGCCCAGGAATATCACGAAATGGGCAATACTACTGTCTTGCAATATGTTCTGGCGGGTTTGCCCGAGTATGCGCAGCTTAGTCGTACCATCGAAACCTATCCCGAAACTATGGGTGATGATATGAAACTAATAAACGATTATACTCAAGCATTAATGCGGTTTGACGATAGAGGTTTTTATCAAATCGAAGAACAAATAGAACGCGAACTGGATAATTTTCAGCTGCCGGGTATTGCTCACCGTCCCTTTGTCACCCTGTCCGGTGGCGAAAAGCGGCTAGTTGAAGTTGTAAAAATAATGCACAGCGATGCTGATTTGGCGCTAGTCGATGAGCCAACTAACCATATGGACTATATTGCAAAAACACAATATATCGAATGGATGAAAACAGCTCGCGAAGCCATGTTGGTGATTACTCACGACCGCGACGTCTTGAACGAAGTTGATCGGATTATTGAACTAAAAGATGGCGAATGTGTCAGTTATCGTGGTAATTATCGTGCATATTTAAAACAAAACGCTGTTAGCACCGGCACGCAAATGAATAATTTTGAAACAGTCGAAAAACGAATTGCAAACTTAAAGCTTAAAGTTGTCGAATATCAACGTCTGAAAGAAAAGTCTCGCAATCCAGTGACAATCAAACGGTTTAAACATCTGGAACAGATTTCTCGCAAAGAATTGGCAGACTTACAGACAAAGGAAAAGCCAACGTTTTGGATTGACAAAGAATCAGCCGCAAACCTGAACTACAAGGTTGCTACGCAATACGATAAATTTAAGGCCAAAAATATACGGATGAATTTAAAAAGCGATGAATCACGCAGCAAACACGTGCTTATTAATGTGCGTGATTTGTCGCTGGGATATGGTGATTCACCATTATTCAGCGGGATAAATATTGATCTTCGCGAGGGTGAAGCGCTAGAGTTACGCGGCAGAAACGGTGCCGGAAAAACGACTTTAGTGCGGGCACTGTTAAACAGTACCGTTTCTGACGATGGTATTGTTAAGTTTGGGTGATATATCTTTGGATCCACACATTAGAATTGGAATATACGAACAAGAGGTATCCCCCAAATATTTTAACCTGTCACTAGAAGCAGCCGTCGAACGAATGTATTTAGACCGCGACCTATCCATATCGACTACAAAAATTCGCAGTCTTATGAGCGATTACCTATTTACGGAAAGTGATCACAAAACGCCAATTTCACGCTTGTCGGGCGGTCAAAAGGCTCGTTTTCAACTAATCACAATGTTGGCCGATAACCCCCAACTATTGGTATTGGACGAACCAACCAATCATCTGGACCTGCCCAGTATTGAAGAACTTGAAACAGCCATGTCGAAATATACTGGTGCGGTTTTATATGTCAGTCATGATGGTTATTTCCGGCAAGCCATGGGTGGCGAAGTGGTTTTGCTGGAACGATAACCTATTCTTTATTGTTTTTGCTTATGGTATAATAACTTCATAAATTCTATGGGGTATTTACGTGATAAACACATATTCAATCTTTAGAAAAAAATCCAAAAATCTAAGGGCCGGTTTTGCGTTACCCACTGTTGTTATTGCATCGATTATCATGTTGTCCGTTTTATTGGTATCTGTAACTTCGACAACTGTAATTAGGGTGGCGCTGGTGACCCAAAGCTACACTCAACTGGCTCAAAATGCGGCTGATGCAGGAATTGCCTATGCCAATGCATGTTTGGCTGCTAATGGCGGAACACCATTGTGGAGCGATGGAAAACCCTTAAAACCAAATACCGACTGTTCAGGCAATCAACTACCGAATTTTTCGTGTACTGCAGGATCGACCGATAGTCGCTGTTCGGTTTCGGTTAACGGATCTACGGCAAGAGTTTTAGTGGTTGGCGGCGGCGGCGGATCAGGTGGTGCCAGTAGTGGGAATTATTCTGGTGGCGGCGGTGGTGGCGGTGTTATATATAACGACGTTGTATTATCACCCAGGTCATATACAGTAGTTGTAGGATCGGGTGGCGATGCCGGAGCGACTGGCGGCGGTACAGGCGTCAACGGTGGGCTTAGTAGTTTTGGCGTAGAATTGATCTCTGATGGCGGCGGCGGTGGTGGTGGAAATTCGGCGGGGGCTGGATCATCAGGTGGTTCTGGCGGTGGTGGTTCGGCAAGTGGCATTGGAGGTCAAGGTACTGTGGGTCAAGGTACATCTGGTGGTACCGCGCAAGCAGCCAACGTATCTGGTGGAGGTGGCGGCGGCGCAGGTGGTGCTGGAGGTAACGGTAGTGGAGGTACTGGAGGCGCTGCCGGTGACGGAATATCAAACTCAATTAGCGGTGCAGCTGTTTATTACGGTGGCGGTGGTGCAGCGAGAGGATCAGCTGATGGATCGGCCGGTTCTCACGGTGGTACCGAGGTAAACAAAACAGGCTCAGAATCACCGGGCGCACCTAATAGAGGTGCAGGTGGTGGTGGAGTGACAGGTGGTGCAGCCGGAAAAGTCGGTGGTTCTGGCGTAGTTATTGTTTCATACCTTACCGGGTCACTATCGGCTTCGGGTGGTAGTATGACTACGTCTGGTGGGTATACTATTCACACATTTACATCTGTTGGGAATTCTTCCTTTACAATTACATCGGTAAATAGCGGGAATAACGGTGGAATTGCCATATCGTCATTTTCGGTTGGACGCCCAACGATTAACGCAAACAACATAGTAACCATGATTAATTCGTCGGGTACGACAAAATTATTACGACCCTCAAACAGCACGGTTTGGCGCACATATCCAGCGTTCAGTCACTATACACCATCCAATATTGGTGCACGGGCCTGCCCACCAAACTTTATTCGCGTTCCCGGCAGTTCAACATATCAAACGACTAATTTTTGTGTAATGAAATACGAAGCAAAGCAGGCTGCAAGCACCACACCAGTTTCTAAAGCCGCCGGTACGCCGTGGGTAAGTATAGACCAACCAACAGCAATGATATATAGCACAAACGTTGAAGGTTGTACTGATGCCGGAAGTACCGTTAATCGTTGTCATTTAATTACTGAGAACGAGTGGTTGACTATCGCTCAAAATGTATTGGGTGTGGCAAGCAACTGGAGCAGTGGGGTTGTAGGTACTGGCTATATTTACAGAGGGCATAGTGACAGCAATCCGAACTCGTCTGCGGCGGCCGATACTAATGATGGTAATGGTTATTATGGTACCGGTAACGTTGCCCCATCGAACCAGCGTCGCACCTTGACACTGTCTAATGGTGAGGTAATCTGGGACTTAAGTGGGAATGTTGCCGAGTGGACGTCTGGCCAAGCGATGTCAGGAATACCCGGTGGAGCTGGGATGGCGTGGCGCGAGTGGAATGTCGCAGCATATGCAGCACCTACACCTCGCATTTCACCCGACCCATTTCCGTCTACAGCTTATGCTGGCGCAAGCGGGTGGGATGATACTACTAATGGAATAGGTAAAATATGTAGTGACTCTACCCCCACAGTGGTGTGGGGATTTGCGCGTGGCGGTACTTATAACGGCTATGGCGCGGGTATTTTTGGGATGAATTTAGACGGCACTCCAGACAATGTAAATGTCGGCATTGGATTCCGCGTTGCCAAGTATTAGTTTTAGAATAAATAATAACCATAGAGACTAAAAAGAAAAAACCTCTCTCATTTGGCATAGTCACACACTAGTGACAAACGAGAGAGGCATGGCAGACACACGCGGTAGAGCAGAAGGATCGGTTCATCGACAGTACAGATCGCCCGCCTGTTCGGTCCCGAAGTTCCCGGGCGGGCTGGATTTGACCTCGTTATCCGAACACGTTGTCGTGCGACTGCAGGATGCCGATGTTTTGGTTGTCAAGGTAACTCCCCCATTCTTCCGTCGGTTTCTTGTGGAGGTTGAGGTGTTGCAGAGTTTCCTTACCCCGTCTTGGGGTTACTTCACGAGTGTCAGGAAAGCTGTCATTATTGCGTTCCGCTTTACCCTTCCCTCTTTTCCAGTTCATTTGTCACCGTATGTCTCATGTCAACAAGCAACGGGGAGAGTTGTTTGAATCGTGTGAACCCTAATCCATCTGAAAAATACAATATCGAACTAATGCTAATGTGTTAAAGTATTATATAACGCCATCAATCAAATCCTGTTCAAAAGCGATTACTCCTTTATAAGAGGCCTCGTATCTGGAAATATCTGGTAGATTTAAATTGGTTATATGTGTCCACACGGTATTAATTAATTTAGAAAATTGTTCGATTTCAACAGTCTCATAATTAATATTCAGCGACACTATGTCGCCTGACGTCGTGGGTTCAACAAATTGTATCACGCCATTGTCTACCTTGTAGCTTCGGTAGTCTCTAGCGTTTTCGACCAATAATTTGTAAAAAAGTAACTGTTGCTTATATTTGTGAAGTTTAATTTTTTCATAGTCGGTCTTTCCGGTCCAGTTATGCGACGGTTTACCGGTTTTATAATCTGTGACAGAAATTGTTTTATTGATCAAATCAACATCTGCCATATCTATTTTTCCATTTAAGTGTGCATAGCCAACAACTGAATGTTGATTAGCGAAACTTAGTTCAGTTTGTTGAGTCGGCGTGAACGAATCATATTTTTTATTAAAGAATACCTGTAAGGCCTGATTTCCCTTTTTTAGAAAATCATGAAAATCAGTTTGATTCATGCGCTGATTGTCTAGGTTTCGTTCAAAATTTGAAACAATATCCTCAACAGCCAATCGCTTGCCGGTAGACACCAGATGTGAATGAGCATTTTGCAGCGTGTCGTGAATAGCTGTTCCGAATGCGGCGTTTGAACTTTTGGCCTGGGGAAAACGCAATAAATTCTTCAGTAAAAACGTCGCTGGACCACCGCGCGTTATATCCAAAAAACTGTGCAAATGGGTCACGCTGAGTTTGTAATTTTCGAGTAATGGTTTCAACAGGTCGGGCATCTGGTTTGTCGCAGGACTGACTATGGGTTGATACCAAGCCGCTTCGACAGATTGTATCAACTGATCGGTAGTTTTTGGCGGTGGTATTTGGTGAAACGACATCGTAGAGTTCACCAAGAATGAAGCCCTTAATGTATTGTTGCCGTTATCGTCGGTCAAACTGTAACTGATATTTAATTGATGTTTGGCACGAGTAATTGCTACGTAAAACAGCCGTAGCTTTTCATCAAAGCTTTCGCCAGCAGGTGCAAGTGGCAAGTTTTCCGTATAGTTTATTAATCTATTTCGATTGCGCGCTCGTTGTCCCCAAACTGTGTCAACTGCATTTATAACATAGATCGTATCAAATTCTAACCCTTTTGATTTATGGGCGGTCATGATGTTAACGGCACTCTCCGATTGGACTATACGTCGAGTTATACTGATAGTGTTGCCGATTTTTTGATTCAATGCGATAAATTCGATAAAGGTCGATAACGTAGGTGTGGTTTTAGGGTGATATTCACGAATTTTCAAACGAATGGTTCGAAGTGATTCAAGGTATGTTAAATATTCGTTCGGATTGGTATTTATCTTGTCATGACCAAAGAAATAATTATATGCAGGGCTTACAAAATCTGAATCGTTAGTATCATCTGACGAATTTGGTTTACCGACAATAACATCAAGCATTTGTTCCAACGGTGTGCTAACCGTTAGCAGTGCGGTCGAAATTAGCCAATCGTGTAGTGGAACAAACTCGGCGATATTTGCCATGGCGTCCAGCCAACGCACGCATTTATCGTATGCTTTGATACTCAGTTCCCAAAGTTGTTTTGGGTTTATCTTCCACATTTTATGAGCTAATATTTCCGGTAAATTGGCGTTCACATCGTCATGGTCACCATTTGAGATATCAATTAAAAGTTGACCAAGATGTTGAATAAATTTTACAGGTTCAATATCCAAAACATTGTCACGACGTTCATAGTTTACCGAAATGCCAGCCTGCGAAAAATATGGAAGTAAGGAATCTATATCTTTATGTCGCCGGGTTAAAACCGCAATACTGTTTGGTTTTTCGCCTAATTTAATGCGTTCCTTGATATCGTTGACTATAAAATGTCGTTCGTCAAAGATTGATTCGGCCTGATGTAAAAAAACACTTTGGTCAGATGATTTGACTAGTGACGTAAGTTGTTTATCGGGTCCCTCGATGGTGTTTTCAAGTCTATCTACGCCCTGCAATATCACCTCTCGTGAACTGTTCAAAATATCAGTGTTGGATCGATAGTTTTCGGTTAGCGTAATTTGTATCGATTTCGGATAATTATCATGAAAACTGATAATATTACTGATATCAGCACCCTGAAAGCTGTAAATCGCCTGGTCGTCGTCGCCAACAACTAAAATGTTTGGCGTATCGCCATGCGCAACATTATTGGTTAAATTGTGCAAGATTCGCATCTGGGACATATTTGTATCCTGAAATTCGTCAACCATAACGTATTGGTATTTTTCTTGTAAATTAAACCGCAGGTCGTTAAAGATTTCCATGGCGTGAACGACTTGTAGTATCATATCGTCAAAATCGTACAGTGACGCTGCTTGCATTGTGGACATGTATTTTTCATATACAAAACAAAGTGCACGCAGTTTAACCTGTCGTTCACGAGATTTAAGTATGAAATTGTCTTTTTCATCCTTTTTGAACCACGCATTTCGCCAGGCTGTAATTGGCTTTGTCGAATTTTGTGATATCGCTTCATTTACTGCATTTTCTAATGAATCAGCCAGCACTGTCGCCAATGGTACGACAGTCGATATCGAATCCGGTTGGCCGCTTTGTTTGATTGCCATGATATGTTTTTCGACTTGAGTTGAAGTATTTTTTGTTATTCGAGAGGCAAATATTGGCGCTATTAATTGTTCGGTCTTTTCAATTACCGCATTATTTTCATCTAACACGGCTAGTAGCTCGTCACTGGTTAAACCGCTTTTTTTAATCTCGGAAATTGATGTTAAAATATCCGACAAATGTGTGTATTCGTTATTTAATTTGCTTGACAGTGGATTGTTATAATCAAGGTCTTTTAAAATATCTTGAACGATTTCATAACTACTTAACCTGTCGGCCAACATAAAGTGCGCGCCTTGATAAAAGAACTGTCTATTTTGGTTAATAACTTCTCTGCCGAAACTATGAAACGTGTGAACAGTGACTTTGTATGCGTCTTTACCGATAATTTCGGTTAACCGTTGTCGCATTGCGTTTGCGCCACTGTCGGTAAAAGTCAAGCAAAGTATGTTTTCGGGCAAGGTGTCGGTTTTTTGAAGGATATTTGCGGTGCGAACACTTAGCAATTCAGTTTTTCCTGTACCTGGGCCGGCAATCACCATTACCGGTCCATCGACTGTGTCAACAGCCAGTTTTTGCGCCTTATTAAGCTTGGCATACCGTTTATCAAAATCCATCATACTTACCTCTATTGTAGTCGATTAGATATATCTAGTCGAGTTATGCGTCGGAAATGATACAATATTAAAAGGAGTGTTTTATTAGGATGAGAGACAGAATGTATGATGAATTAGCCTTAGAGCGTACCTTAAAGGTAAAATTTGGTGTTGATACTGACATACGTCACGTTATCGTTTACAAAGTATCTGTCAGTCGTTCGGCGCAGGCTAGCCTTTTTATGACCGACAAAAAACAATTATACCTATATATTTCAGGTCAATCAAAACTATCACTTAGTGATATCAAAAAAATCGTTGCTCGAATGGGGCTGCGGGCAGAACTATACATTCCGCCAAAAGGGCGACCAGATTATTTTAACGAGATTGGTCGCAAGATGTTTTACGATGTTTTTCCTGGCAGAAAAAACATTAGTGATGCCGATATAAATTTTTATCGAACACTGGCGCCGTACAATCCAGCACTGGTGATCATTAACGAAGTAAAAAACGGTCACGTTTACCAGTTTGACAGCGATTCAACGTCGGATTGGCGTGTCGTTGCAAAATTTGCTTACAGACGAATAAAAACAAGCTAGCTTTTCACTACAGACTCTTAACGAGTTACTCGAAAGCCTTCATTGTTGTAACCAACGCTAGTACCCTCACCCATGAACATTTGCAATACACCGGCATAAGGCCCCGTCCAATTACTGTACCAGGCGCCACCGCGTGCAATAGCGCGTACACTTGTCTCGTTGGTTTTGCAGTAAATTCTACCGACACCCTGATCCGAACCCCAACTGCTAGCACCAGATATTCCAGTAAAGGTTGGCGATGAGTCTGGCACAATGTTGGGCGAATTATTTACTTCTGTCCAGTCAAACCATCCGTAGGAAGTAGTATTAGCTTTACATGGCATGACAATCGTTGGCTGTGGTGCAGCAGTACCGTTTGTCCATTCCCATACATTACCAGCTAAGTCCCAGATAACTTCTCCGTTTGATAACGTTAAGGTGCGACGCTGGTTCGAGGGAGCGACGTTACCGGTACCAAAATAACCATCTTCGTCAGTACTGGCAGCCAGGGGGTCGGCGCCTCCGCCCGAGGCCCCATCGCGGCTGTCGTTGTGCCCACTATATATGTATCCATTGCCGACAGAACCACCGCTCCAATTACTCTCTACTCTTAGAACATTTTGAGCGATAGTCAGCCATTCGGCGTCGGTGATTAAATGACAGCCAGTACATACGGTTGATGCTTCAGCTATGGCGCTAGTTTGAGAGATTTTAACCCAGGGTGTACCGCTAACTCGTGATTCGGGTACGAATGAAGAGCTATAGGTTTGTTCGCCGATGTCGTTACCTTGAATCTTTGCTTCGAATTTCATAACACAGAAATTATTAGTGCTATAGGTTGCACTGCCTGGTACAGGTATAAAACCTGCAGGACAGGTTATTTTCCGGCTGGCGAGCGAAATAACGCTGGCGGTAGATTCGTCGTAGTACTCCAACGTGTATTGATCTACCCCGTTAATATATCCAATTTTGTCACTACTAGAGCTGGGGTTTGTACATACTATAGAGTTGGTTCCCGCTGGATCGCTGGGGGTAGTCAGGATATTTGGATCTAGGCCAACCAATACACTTGTCGTAACCGCAGGGTCCTGAAGAGCTGCACAGGTTGGGTATTCGCCATTTTTGGTATAATATTTTTCCAATGCCTCTGCGATTATATCAGTTTTCGAAGATCGTTCGCTGTCTCGTTGGTTTGCCTGAATAGATTCAAACGAGACCACCCCGATAACGGACAGTATTCCAATAATTCCAATAATTACCAACAACTCTACCATAGTGAATCCGCGCACAATGCTTTTCATATGTTTATTATAGCAAATCGTATTTACATTAGTACAATCAAGTCTATGTTTTGGGTGAACTAGACTTTTTTAAGTCAAGCACCGCCAGATGTTCGACATGTGGTGTTCGTGGAAAAAAATTATAACCGTGATGGTGACTGATACCGTATTTTTCAGTCAACAACGACACGTCGCGGGCCTGAGTTACGGGGTTACAAGATAAATATATGATACGTTCAGGCAGTACCTCGATCAGACGTTGAATGACACTTTTGTGTAATCCGGCGCGCGGCGGGTCGACAATCACTATTGAGTCGTCGGTGATAAAATCCAAACTATTTTCGCTGGGTGCCAAAATTGCACGAACAGTTTCACCTAGCTTAAGTGATGAGATGTTTTGTTTCATTTCGTTGACAGCGTTTTCATTAATTTCAATCATCGCGACTTTTTTGCCACCAATCGTTAGGCCTATTGTGCCAACACCACTGTACAAATCGACAACTGGTTTGTCAGCGCTTACCCACTGTTTCATATCACTTAAGGTTTTTTCGTAGACAGGAATATTAATTTGAAAAAAACTCTCAACTGCATATGTAAGTGGAACATTCAAAACAACGTCCCTTATGTTGGTTTTACCCCACGATTGCAGTCGTTTAGTTATAACACTGGCTGGACTTTGTGGGTTAGAAAAAATAAGCTCAAATCCGTCAACATCAAGCGATTTAATCTCATCGATCGAAAAAGGTTCGAAGTCTGGATCCTTGACGTATAACTGCATAGCAACACCACCATCCGCGTTACAACGTATCAGGACCGTTTTTAGCATATTTGTGCAAAAATTAGATCGTTGTTCAAAAAACGTGCGTAATAAATCACGTAACTTAATTGCGGCTTGGTTGATTTTGGGGCGGGCTAAACTTGTTCCACCGATCGGTATCTTGCCGTGTGACCCACGTCTGAAAAATGCCAAATCAAGCTGTTCGGTTTCTTTGTCCCACCACCAGCTAAATTCAACCTTGTTGCGATATTCGTACTGCTTGCTGTCACTGTAAACTTCAATCCGGTTAGGTAATACTATGTCGTGAAGTTCAAAAGCTTCTTCTATCAGCGCCGATTTATAGTGTTGCTCGGCGTCAAAAGTCATAATTTGCCACGGGCTGGTTGACAGATAACTTTCAGGGTCGCGTGGCAGAATACGCCAGGGGCTGGGTTCGATAACCTCGACAACTACACCTTCGGCAAGTTTTGACCTTTTTTTGGTAATTCGGACTTTAACGGTTTCGTCGGGCAATCCACCCCAAACAAATAATTTTTGGCCACTTTCTAGTGTAGCCAATGCCTGTCCTCCGCCAACTATCTTGTCGAGTTTTACGGAAACTATAGGAAGCGGCTTTTTTGTCATCTACCAAGTATAGCAAGTAATGTGGCTTAGGTTATTTCAGTAGCTTTTTTTTGGCAATATTGAATTCCTTTTGTGTGATTGATCGTTGCTTGCGTAGTTTAACCAATTTTTCTAACTCGCTGGCGACGGGTAGTACGATAGGTTCACCCTGGTGAAGTCCAGTTCCACCCTGATTTTGTCCTTCACCTGGTCCTTTTGTCATGTCTTCGCCAGTATCTGTGGTGGATGTTTCCATCTCTTTCCAACCGTAACTTCCTCTTCCGTGTCGTTTCGGTTTTAATTCTGGCTTATCTGTGGCGTCCGACACCTGATCTGCAGACATTTTCGTGTCTGGCTCGCTGATCTGTTCGGTTGTGGTTGATTCTTCAGCGCTGTAACTTCCTTCCCCACTTTTTTTCAATTTTTTTGATTTGGAGTTGACTAATACAGCTGCGTCGACGACGGCGATAACAAATATCACAGCACCCCCAATAATATACGGTAAAGATTTATCAACGTTGAATGTGCTGGCGGGAACAGGAACACAGTTTTCGTGAGCGGTTTTATTTGATTGGATTATTTTGTAGCACCAATTTTTTTTCGAATAATAAAATTGGGTGTAGGTTTTGAATTGGCCGTCACCTATACTTGTCAAACATTCGCTGTCTGATTCGCGTTCAACAAGGATACCGTTTGCTCTATACCACTGACATACGGCGTGAGGATTTGTGTATTGGGTGAAAATAGTTGCAGCGTCCTCGGCATCAACTTTTCCTGGCGCAAACAATGTAAATTCAATCACGGCCAGGGCCGTCAGTGTTAATATGTGAACGAATTTAATCTTCATAATCTTCATGCTAATATATTGTACACCATTGTTATATCGACCGAGTTTACGTTTAGGGCCCCAGAACTAATCCCCAACGGTTTAACGATGTCGGCGTAACACGCCTTACAAATATGAAACTTCTTGACGGTATTGCTTTCGTCTGGTGGACTAAATAAAATGCCACTAAACTTAATCAGTTCTTTCTTACATTTGTCACAGATTGGTTTTATTGCCATAAACTAAATTATACCAGACCAGAACTGTGGATTATGGTCATTTTTTAGGGTATAATTACTCATTGTTGATGGGGATTAGCCAAGTGGTAAGGCACCGGGTTCTGGTCCCGTGATCGGGGGTTCGAATCCCTCATCCCCAGCCAATAAAAACGCAGACCTTTTGGTCTGCATTTTTATTGCCCGAAGCTGAGTGATTTGAACCCCCGGTTTTGTGAAACAAAACATCGCGGGGTTCGGTGAAGTGCAGCGAAATAAAAACGTGTTGACATGTTTTTATGAGCAAACGGAAGAGCAAACTTGTTTGCGATATCCCTCATCCCCAGCCAAAATAAAATAAAGACCCGTGCGGTCGTTATTTTATTTTGTGTCGTATTTCTACAACAGAGGTAGTTTGGTTCGAACCCCAGTTGCTTATTTTTCAGAGGCACTAAGAAATGTAATGGTAAAGGGCTACACGATTTTTCAAATCAGCGGTAGCCTAATGGGAATGATGATCTGGGCTGTTATTATGTTTGGCGTAGCAGTTTGGTTATTTCGCTGGGAATAATCCTTACGGTGAAGTTAGGGCCGCCGTTGTGTCGTACAAGTTCAAACGCTTTCGAGATTTGATATCAGACCGACACACTCAGCCAAACAACTCAATTTGAACTGGCAGAGTGGAAAATGCGACACGAATACGAAGGCGCGAAGCTTACCATCGGTCTTAAAGAAGAATTTGGAAATACCAGATATATACGACGTCGATTTAGTCATGATTCGGCGGATGTAATTATCGCCGATTCATTGGAGTCTATGTGCAAAAATGCATTAGATCTACTGAAAAAAACATATTAAACAACATTATACTCGTTTAGAAGGTCCGTCCTTCTAAAAAATTCACTACTGGTGACAGCTTCCTATCCACCAGATGCGCACCATGCTAAGATTGTATGTAGTATGAAACATATTTGGAGGATAATTAAAGAAACGCGGGTTTTGTGGCGGTATTATATTGGTATTTCGATTTTTACGATTTTATTGGCATCTACCAGTCAGTTAGTACCATTGTTTACCAAAGGCGCCATTGATCAAGTAACCCAATTAGCCGGTGGTCATCCAGCAAATGTTCAACTGGTTGCCTTTTTTGCAATTCTCATTTTCATGGCAGATATCGGGCAAACGATTTTCAGTAATATTGGCGGTTATTTGGGTGACGTTATGTCATCCAAGCTGCGTCAAGTCCTAAGTCGCCGTTATTACAGGCATATGCTATGTTTGCCGCAGCACTACTTTGACACCGAATTATCGGGAAAAATTATCAATCGTCTTAGTCGTGGCATTAGCCAAATTGGCGACTTTATGCAAATGCTTAGCAATAACTTTTTGCAATTTATTTTTAGTACGATATTCTCGCTGATTATCGTCGCATACTATTCATGGCAGGTGGCCCTAATGTTGTTAGCATTGTATCCGATATTTATTTGGATGACGGCGCGGACCAGTAATAAATGGCAAAAATATCAACATACTATAAACAATAACTTAGACATTGCCAGTGGTCGGTTTGCCGAGGCGATTGGACAGATAAAAGTCATAAAAAGCTTCATTCAAGAGGTCCGCGAACTGAAATTCTTTAACAAACATATCGGCGCAGCCACCAAGACAACCAGTCCGCAAAGTAAATATTGGCACTGGCAAGACTTGCGCCGACGAACGGTATTAAATATGATATTTTTTGCAGTTTTTGCCTATATTTTTGTTGGTGCGGCCAATCGACAATTTACTATCGGCGAGATGGTACTATTGATTCAATATTCGATGTTGATTCGAATACCAATCTTTAGTATCAGTTTTTTGGTTGACCGCACCCAACGAGCAATTGCCGACAGTAAAGATTATTTTAAAGCCATGGACGAAAAACCGGAAATTGTTGATAATCTTGACGCAAAGGAGTTAACAGTTAGTGGAGGCGCGGTTTCGTTTAATGATGTAAGTTTTGCATTTGGCAGTAATCGCGTACTAAATAAAATCAATTTTACTATCAAACCTGGTACCAAGGTGGCGCTAGTCGGCGAAAGTGGTGAAGGTAAAACTACTATCACAAACCTATTAATGCGCCTGTACGAATTGAGTGGCGGGCAGATTTTGATTGACGGTCAAAGTATATCGGTCGTTACTCAACAAAGCCTACGGTCAAATATCGGGGTTGTGTTTCAGGACCCAGCGTTATTTAGCGGTACTGTTTACGAGAATATTTCATACGCCAACCCCAAAGCTAACAGGGCTGACGTCATAACAGCCGCCACTGCTGCCAACGCCCACGAGTTTATTTCAAAATTTGATAAAGGTTACGAAACACAGATTGGCGAACGAGGCCTGAAACTAAGTGGCGGTCAAAAACAGCGCATCGCCATTGCCAGGGCGCTTCTAAAAAATGCGCCAATTTTGATATTAGACGAGGCCACCAGTAGCCTAGATAGCAAAAGTGAAATAATGATACAACAGGCCCTAGAGCGTTTGATGAAAAATCGAACCACTATCATTATCGCCCATCGTTTAAGTACCATTCAGCGAGTTGACCAGATTATTACAATTCAACGCGGCAAGGTTAATGAAATTGGCAGCCCGTCAGACCTGTCTAGAACTAACGGTATTTATGCAAAATTACTTACCCTGCAGCGTGATGGCACTGAAAGTCTTAAAAAGAAACTTAAGAAATTCGAAATAACAAACTAAACCGACGATTTACGTGGCACTATTCTTTCCTGTTGGCAGCTTCGCGGCCACGTCTCCCCTGAAATTTACCGTCTTCATGAACTGCGTTCTGTTCGTGTCCCCAAAAGACTGGATGGAATGGTGTATACAGTTCATGTCCGCCCTCTCCGCCCTTTTCGATAGCGTCACTGTGAATACCTGATCGATGCTTGTTAATATCGGATCCGACTATTGGCGATTTTCGGTCAACCGTCATGTCTGCGTAACCCATAACCTCCCCAGCCGTCCAGACAGACTTTTTCGGGTTGAATTGCCACCGAACGGGCAAGCCTGTCTTTGGATTAAACTTGAATAATCCAGCGACAACAGGAAAAACATCTGCGTTACCGGCACGTTCACCAAGTCCGCAAATCGTTGTTTCGCACTGCAAACGAACAGTCTGACTGTGTGCGATGGCATATTCTATGGCGGCACCGACTAACATATTCGTATTTGCGACAGCAAGTCCTAAATCGTTGTGGTTATGTGCTGATGTGGTCGCTTCGGGATTAGTGCGCACGACACAGTCAATTACCCTGGTGTAGAATTTTTTCATCCACTCGGGGTCTCGTTGACCAACGGTATCGGGGACATTAATAACATCAGCGCCTTGATTTAATGCCTCTTTGATGACTCGTTCCAAGTATTCCCAATCAGTCGTCGAGGCTGCTTCGGCTGAAAACTCGACAGTTGCGTCTGGGTGGTCCATTGTTAACTCCTTGGCCAACCTTACCGCGTCTCGTCCCATCGCCAGGACTGTTTCAGGTGATTTATCGGGGAACTTTACTCGCATATGTTCGGGGTCGGTTGATATAAAGGTGTGTATTCGGGCTCGCTTTGCACTATTTAGTGAATCCCAGGTTGTTTCGATGTCCGCCAAGGCAACGCGACACAATCCGGCAATTATTGGACTGCGTTGAATGCGACCGGATAATTCACCGTTTTGCCAGGTGTTAATTCCATATTCGGTTTGGCCGACGGTTTTTGCGACATCTGCGACTTCTTCGCCGTCGCCTGGTGTGACAGGAAACCCTGCTTCGATCACGTCGATGCCAAGCCCAGCAATACGTCTGGTGATGTCAGGTTTAGCGCCGGTTGCAAATTGGTTTTTTTCAGGTAACGACTGTGCCCCGTCGCGCATCGTGGTATCAAAAATCGCAACTTCAATTGATGGTTTACTCATAAAATTTTACTCCTTAAATTAAAAAATCAAGCTTCGTTGAGGCCTGATTAGATATTTTCGGGGCTGTGCTGGGGCGTATTATACGCTCAGGCTTCAACCATTTTGAAGCACAGCCGACTAAGGCTGAGTAGAAGTTGCGAATCGTGCTTCTGGTTAAATTTCATATTGTTCGTAATATATCACATATGTTTTATAACGGCAAATATTATCTATTTGTAAATTTTGGAGTCGATCCCAGGGCGCATTGGCGCCCTGGGAGTCGATCCTTCAACCTTGGAGAGGCTGTCAAGCGGTCAACCGTCTATTTCGATGTCACAGACCAGCGGCATAAACATCACGTCGCTGATTTGTGAGGATGGGCGATCGTTGTCGGCAAGAAACCTGTTGGATGGATGTCTGGTTCGCCAGTCACCGAGGGCGTTTCGCACAAGGAGATTCAACCCCAAGGCGAAGTGCCCAGCTTCATATGCATTTTGCTGCTCGGTTAAACCGCAAGCCGCCACAACGGTGCCGTCGACAAGCGTTGCGTATCCGTCACTCAGGTCGCCGTCGGCGGACCTCATCGGGTCTGCATGAGTGGCGAGCCCCCTGTCTCGATGCTGCATCGCTTTCGCGACGGCCTCGAGCACAAGCCGTTCTCCCGCTTCGCCGATTGCAACCGTTGCTAGCAATGCTTTGTCGCTGGCCAGCCAAGTCGGTGCCGTTGAATCCATAACGGCAATCGCCAGGCTGGATGACGCGTATTCGCACGATTGATGCCTTTCAGAAATGCGTTCTGCGCTAGCCCGGCAAACCCGACGAATAATGTCGGGCAAGCCAAAGCCAGGGATCCTGCGTGAATACGGGTCACTGTACAAACGGGCGTGGATAGGCAGTAACGTCATCACACTCCTTTTTAATTGAAGGATCGATCACCCGTCGCATATATACGATGGGTGGTTCATTCTGTGAACTAAAAAATATATTATCACTATATAATTAGACTGTCAAATTACCGTCTCTGTAATTAGGCTTATTATTTAGAATTATTGATAACAATCCATAAACATGTCATAATATCCATCAGAACCTTGAAAATTTAGTACTCCACCGAGGACGGCGTTGTATATTTATGATTATGAATATAGTACGCCGTTCTCAGTGAAAGTTGAGATCGCTGATGCAATAATGCATCGGTGAAGTCCTACGGCAGATGGATGAATGATGAATGACACCACGACTGTCCACATCGATCAAGTGTTCTCGTTGCAAGCGAGATATAACGAGATGATACGTCGGATAAGGAACGGCGGTATGAAGATCGGTTATGCTCTCGATGGCATGCAAGCCATGCTCGACGGAAAGTTCCCGGCTTCGCCTGTTTTCACACCCCCCTCGTGGTATGTCGATCCTGACGTACAGATCCGAAAAGTTCAGGATCTGTTGTTGCACAGCATCCCAACGGGGTTTGGTTTCCTGGACATTCCACCTGTGCCCGACTTTTCGCCACAGACGCCATCTGAAGTGCTTCTGTTGGCACTCTACCTACATGACGAAGGTCCGGTACTAGGTGTTCAGCGCACGTTCGATGTCTTGTGGAACCTCGTTGTTCCACCGAGAGGTTACGTCAAAGTGCACATGCCATTTGTGGTGAAAAATGATTCCGAGCATTTGCGGTTGACTCTCGGCATCAATCACTGTCCTGGAATTCGTTGGGTCGGTTTCGACCCGAACGCCAACGTGGGCAGGTCACCGCAGGCATGCTGGGATGATCCGAGAGTAGCACCGACACTGGCAGGCCCTGAGGTCCTGATGGCTATGGCGCTTTTCCCGAACTGGGTACTCAGCTGGGAGGATTACGAGTCGCCGTATCCCAACCTGTCCGGCTACCAGCACTTTATAGACGGCAACTTAATAGGTGCGCCATGCTTCAGTCGTTCGGACGTCCTTCGTCGGATCGAGCTGGAGGGCGCTGATTGCGACAGCACCGAGGACAACTGTTCGTCGCCCGTCTTCAGGGTGTTGTAGGAGTACTGATATTCGGTTCCTGGGTGTCCGGAAGGACCTTGTGGTTCGCCGTACGGCGAATTCATTGGTCCTTCCGGCGCCCTCGCCCCCGTCGCATGTATGCAGTGGGGGCTTTTTCTTTTGGCGCACTTTTTAGCCCAAGCAATCTTTATGGGTAGAAATAAACTAAAATGAACGTATGTTACATCATTCAAGCTGGTTGTAATTCGGATATAGCGTTAGTATAATACAGAACTGAATGATTGATGTGATAATTGGGCTTCAGCGTGGGGACGAGGGTAAGGGTCGTTTTGTTGACATGCTTGCCGAGGATCATGATATCGTGGCTCGTTTTAACGGTGGCAATAATGCGGGGCACACCGTAGTTTTACCAGATGGTCGTGAATTAGCGCTGCATCTGGTGCCGTCGGGTATTGCTCATCCACATACCATGAACATAATCGGCAACGGAACCTTGGTTAATCCGATTAAATTGATTGAAGAAATTGAGGATATTCGATCCAAAGGTATCAAGGTTTCCAGAAGTAACTTAAAACTTAGTTCAGCCGCGCATTTAATTCTACCCCACCACATACTAGAAGATGAAATACGTGAATCTGGTACAGGAGGCCAAGGTAGCACAAAGTCTGGCATTGCACAGGTTGCATCGTTTAAGGCAATGCGGACCGGTATAAGGGTTGAAATTATTAAAAATAACCTACCCGAACTAGAATCTATTGTGTATACAGCCTTGATGGCACAACGACCTTTTCGCGAAGCGGCAAACTTAGGGGCGGTTGATGAAAAAGCGTTGGCCAAAGAATACGTCGATAACGCTAGGTTGTTGTGGGAATTTATTACCGATACAGTATTTTACCTGAATCAAGAATTGCGCAAAGAAAAACCGGCCAAAGTTCTGGCAGAAGGTGCACAGGCGTTTTTATTAGATATCGACCACGGCATGTATCCTTTTACAACCTCGTCATCGACAACAGCTGGCGGTGTTTCGACTGGCTTAGGTGTACCACCTTCGTTCGTAGATAAAATCTATGGCGTTGTCAAAGCAGTTCAGTCACATGTTGGTGGTGGCCCGTTTGTAACAGAGATAACTGATGAACAACTTTTGCAAAAACTTCATGGAGATATGGATACGATTGATGCCGAAAAAGGTACTACAACGGGAAGGGTTCGACGGTTGGGTAATATGGACATATCTCAGATTCGTCGTGCTCAAATGGTTAACGGCGAAGAAAACAAACAGACGATGGCTTTATCGAAACTAGATTGGGTTCAGCGATTTGGTGAAAGAATACCCATCTGCGTTGCTTATGAACGAAAAAATAAAATATTAAAAATTGCGCCGGATGCTGCATATAAATTGGATCAAAGCACGCCAATATATGAGTATCTACCTAATTGGAACGAGGATATTAGGGACGTTCGTCAGTTTGATGAATTGCCAAAAAACGCCCAAGACTATATCAAGTTTATCGAAGAACAAACTGGCATTCCCATTTCGATGATCGGCGTAGGACCGCAGCGCGATCAGGTCATAATCCGCTAGGCCAATAGTATATCGGCCGGTGAAAAACAACTTTTGACTATTGCTAGGGCTATTCTGGCTAATTTGCCATGCTAATATTAGATGAAGCTACTAGTTCTGTTGACACACGCACCGAACTATTGATTCAATCAGCCATGCAAAAACTCAGTCATGGACGCACTAATTTCGTGATAGCCCATCGTCTGTCTACGATTCGAAATGCTGATGTGATTCTGGTTGTGAAAAATGGCAATATAGTCGAACAGGGCAATCACCTACGTTTGATGCGTAAAAACGGTTACTACGCTGACTTATATAACAGTCAGTTCGGTCACGACTAGGTGATGCGGACTAATTGACAGTAATTGGTGTTTTTGTCGCCCCCCCACTCTACTACGTCTCTGACCGTTCTGCCAATTAGGTTTTGCCCTAATGGACTGAGTGTCGAAATACGTCCATCGCTTGGATTAGCCTCAACACTATTTACCAGAGTGAATCTGAAAAAGTGTCCATGTTTGTCGATTAAATCAACAACTGATCCGATTGCCACCTGAAGTTGGTTTCGTTTGGTCGGAAGTAGCCGCGAATTAGACAGTACCAGTTTCTTATCATCAAGTTGAGATTCGATAATATCCAGATCTGCCAACATCTCGATACGATTTAGTCGTTCGTCTCGTCCTTGCGTTCTGTCGATTTCATGCAAGGATTGCAAGACTCCTTGCTTGTCATTCTCTAGTTGTATGATACTTTTTTTAAGTTCTTTTATTCCTTTCTTGCTTAACAGTGTTATTTTATCTTGGCTGATGGTGGTTTTCATTTTGAACCCTCCTTTTTATATGTCGTATTTACATTATGGCACTTGTTACTGAAATGAAGCTTAAGGTTTTATATTTCATAGACATAGCTATAAAAACATAAAAACTTTATAATGAATGGATAGATGAAAGATAATTTATTGATTGTCAGGCGAAATTTTGGGTCCCCTATCGTAATAGCGATTTTAGTTTTGGCGGTAATTTTATTAATGCTTAACGAACCGCGTGACGCTTGGTTCTTGTCGGTTGTAATTATCATTAACACTTTTCTAGCTATAGTTCAAGAAGTGCGAGCTGCACGAGCATTAAGGAAGCTAGAACTGATGAGCGCTCCATATGCGCACCGAATTCTTCCAGATGGTTCAATGGAAGATATTATGTTCGATAAATTAGCTGTTGACGATTTGATTCGGCTGAAATCGGGCGATGAAGTGCCGGCAGACGGTGTTATCGTATCTAGCGAAGGCCTCGAGGCAGACGAGAGTATACTAACCGGCGAGTCGGCTCCTGTTGAAAAAGAGAAAAATTCAATCGCTTATGCAGCCAGCGCGGTTGTTGCTGGGGGTGCCATAATGCGAGTTACGGCAGTTGGAGTTAGCACAAAAGTCGGTACGATGGCGTCGACTTTGAAACATTACCAGCCCGAACTTACACCTATTCAAAAATCTATTTCACGAGCCATTACCTGGCTGACCTTTGGCGCCCTGAGTTTGGCTGCGCTTATATTCATTGTTTATTACTTTGCCGAAATAGACGCTATTCAGATTTTTAAAACCATTGCATCGGCAGCGGTCGTGATAGTCCCAGAGGGCCTTTTACTAGCCAGTTCACTGCTACTTGCCTATGGATCACTAAAACTAGCACAAGCAAAGGTCTTGCCGCAAAAACTGGCCGCCATAGAGGCAATGGCGCTACTGGAAGTCCTATGTGTCGATAAAACAGGCACCCTAACAAGTGACAAGATAAAATTTGAAAAATTTGAGGTATTTGATAAGTCTGAGTCATTCTTGGCGAAACTTGTTGGTATTGTTGCCAAGGAAACTAGTGGCGGAAGTTCGACCGGTGCAGCGATTATCGATGGTCTACCTGCGCCCAAGCAATACAAGGTAATCCAAGAATTAGCTTTTTCATCAGGTCGCAAAATGAGTGGTGTAAAAGTTCAGTACAGGGATAAAAAATACTGTATATTGGTTGGAGCACCCGAATTTGTTGGCGTTTTTGCTCCACCTAGCAAGGATCAAAAACAGCGTATCGAACTGTTGGCGAGCGAAGGAAAACGCGTGTTACTAGTCGGCATGTTTAATAACAACACGTCGATAAAAGACCCCCGTAAGGGTTCGGGGCGGCCTATGGGCATAGTGATATTGTCCAACGAACTTCGTTTGGGCGTAGAAGAAACAGTACGATACTTGCAAGACAACGGTGTTAGTATACGGGTTATCAGCGGTGACAACCCTGGCACCGTATGTTATGTGGCTGCTAGGGCGGGCATTAAGTATTATGACAATATCTTAACAGGTGCAGAATTACTAAAGATTCATGACAAAGATTGGGACACAGCAATCTCCGAGACCATTATTTTTGCCAGAGTTTTGCCAGAACAAAAAGAAAGATTAATCGAGACATTTAAGCGACTGGGTTATTTTACCGGTATGGTTGGCGATGGTGTTAATGACGCCTTAGCTTTGAAAAAATCTAATCTTGGGGTGGCTATGTATGCCGGGGCTGTCGCCACTAGACGTGTTGCCGACATTGTTTTGCTTGATAATTCTTTTAATTCCCTACCACTTGGAATGCGTCTGGGAAATAAAATTATGCAAGCAATAGAAATTATTGCGACACTGTTTTTTCACAAGATAATTTTTGGTATAGTATTAATTCTTTCAACCCTTGCACTTAGTCTCGTCTATCCGTTTGAACCTCGCCATATTACGTTTATGAACATATTTCTTGTCACCCTGCCTACTGTTATGTGGACAATTTTTGCGCCGTCGCCACGCCACCGTTTGTCCCCACGTTTTTTCTGGCGCGACACTCTCATGGCTGTTGCGCCGATTGCGGTACTGTCTGGTTTTATGATAGCGTCTTCGTATGCGATACTTCATATGATGCATCCAACGGATACCATGGGAGTATCTACAACTACCGTAATAATTGCGACATTCTTTGGTATATACCTTGTATATTTGGTTCCACGTATGTTTGACGTCAAAAACAACCGTCAGGCTCATCTAGCAAGAATAGTATATTCAGCAGCTATTATAGCGGTTATCATACCCAGTTTTGGAATCGGTTTTGCTCGAGATTTCTTTAACTTTACCATGCCAGCCGGTCAAAACAATTGGCCGCTGTTAATCGTTATCTTTGGCACAGCTACTCTTCAATGGATTCTAGCGAGTCAGTCTGGAAAAAGGCTAAAAAGTCGACAACGCTAAACGTATTTTTATTTGTTTTTGGTATTTGATTTAAGAGGTAAAATAAGTGTAAACGTTGTCAGATTGTTCGGGATGCTGTTGACAGACAGGCTGCCATTATGAAGCTCGGCAATGTTTTTCGCTAGTGCCAACCCCAGTCCATAACCCTTGTTGTGAGTATTGGTTCGTGATGTATCTGCTCGATAAAAACGCTCAAAAATATACGGTAACTTTTCGGGCAATATGCCGGGACCGGTGTTGGAAATTTCAAATTTAGCCTCATCGTCGTTTTGACGCAAGATATTGATATCAATCGTCGAAAGTTCGGGACTGTATTGAACGGCATTATCAATTAGAATATTCACCAATTCCAATACAGCCGTTTCGTTTCCGTAAACTATCTGCTGCTGTCCGGGACCGAGTTTTATAGTTCGATTTGATTTCTTAAAACCGTCAACCGCAGATCTAGTAGTTTTATTTAGGTTGATAGGTCCAAGTTTCAATTTATTAATATCAAGTTGAGATAGCTTTAATAGCATTTCTGCCAGTTTGGTTAATTTATCCACCTCTTCTAAATTACTGGACAGTACCAGCTTTAGGCTTTTGGTGGTCGCGTTTTTATCCCTTAATGCCACCTCTAGTTCGGTTTTCATAATTGCTAATGGCGTACGTAGTTCATGACTGGCGTCACTAGTAAATCGTGATTGAGCTTCATGAACCTTTCGTATGGGTACTAGGCTTCGACATGCCAGAAAGTAGCTTAAAAAACCACCTTCAATAAAAACAAATACGTTTACATAAATTAATACTACAACCAATTCGTCGGTTGACCCAATGCCCTCGCTGGCGTGTAAAATTGTGTCCAATATTGATGATTCGTCAGATTCAACGGTTGATTTGACACTTGACTGAAAATCGTCCACTCGGGTCCGTATCTCGTTTGCGGCGACTTGAAAAATAATAACACTAAACGCAAGGCTTAGAATCATCAATATTATCAAATACCATGCCGTTAATCGGACAGTTGCAGATTCAAATACGTTTTGTAATAACCTATTTTGCTTCAATCTTGTAACCGAAACCCCTTTGTGTATGAAGGAGATGAGTTTTGAACGGATCGTCAATTTTTTGTCGTAGATATTTCATATATACTTCCACCGTGTTGGGCAGAACATCGGCGCCGTAGTCCCAAACATGCGCAATAATGGTGTTTTTATTACTTGGACGACCTTGATTTCGCAACAGATATTCCAGTAATGCAAACTCTTTACCGGTAAGATTAATCTGGGTGTTGCCGCGTTTTACCTCGAAAGTTATTGTATTTAGTGATAAATCACCTGCAGTTAAAATTGTTTGCTGAACTTCGGCTGGTCGGCGAAGCAGCGCTCGGACTCTTGCCAGCAACTCTTCCAGTGCAAAAGGTTTGACCAGGTAGTCGTCAGCGCCTGAATCTAGCCCTATTGTTCGATCTGCGATAGTTCCCTTCGCAGTCAAAAGCAAAACTGGAGCGTGAATTTTGGTTCTGCGTAAAGCTTTAATAATTTCTAAACCGTCATATTTACCTGGAATCATCCAGTCGACAATATAAACGTCGTACGGTTCGCTTGTTGCCATCGCATATCCATCGTCGCCATCGTAGGATACGTCAACAGCGTAGTTGTCTTGTTCTAGCGCCTTTTGCAGGGCATGTGCTATTTTGTGCTCGTCTTCTATTATTAACACTCTCATATGTATACATTATACACCATATACGACTGAGAAATCGCTTAAGTTGAAAGATTTTTTAAAAAAATTGCTCGGATAGGTTAAATTTTATATGTTTTCTTGACATAAATTAGTTGATAATTGGTGTATAATACACTTTATGAATGCAAAAATTGAAGTAGATACAAAGACATTTGTTCGCTTCTGGCTGGTTGTTATAGGATTTGCACTAGCCGCACTGGCAATCTACAGCGCTAGGTTTGGCCTACTTATTATTGGGGTGGCCTTCTTTTTAGCGATTGCCCTTAGTCCACCGGTTAACCGTATAGCTAGGATGTTACCCAGCAAAAGTCGAGTCCTCGGCACGGCACTTTCATATATATTTGTAGTTTTACTACTGGGCTCAATAATGCTAATCGCTATTCCTCCAATCGTGGAACAAACAGCAAAATTCGTCCAAACTGTTCCAAATTTAATAGATACCGCTACTCGCCAATCGTCAGGGTTAAAAGGATTTATTAACACCTACCATCTTCAGCCAGAAGTTGACAAAGTTGTTATGTCGATGAAAGATAGTGCGACACATCTTGCTTCAGGTATCGGGTCTAGTTTGATTGTTGGGGTTGGATCGGTTTTTTCTATGATTACCGCCTTTATTCTTGTGTTGGCGCTTTCATTTTTGATGCTTGTTGAAGGTCCAGCCTGGCTGGAGCGTCTATGGGGCTGTTATGCGAATAAGAAGCGTATGGAGCATCACCGTCACCTGTTGGGTCGAATGTACACGACCGTGACCAGCTACGTCACTGGTCAATTATCTGTTTCGGCTATTGCAGGCTCTGTAGCAGGCGTGTCGGTATTTGTACTAAGTCTAATCTTTAATATTCCAACCAACCTTGCTATACCTGTTGCGGTAATAATATTCCTCTCATCGCTTATTCCACTTTTTGGTGCGATGATAGGAGCGATGTTTGTAGCTATAATATTATCCCTCAGTAATATTACCGCTGCAATTATATTCTTAATCTTTTTTATAATTTATCAGCAACTTGAAGCAAACTACATTTCACCAAAAATCCAATCAAAAAGAGTTGATCTGTCGCTGCTCACCATCCTTATCGCGGTAACTATTGGAATATATCTATTCGGTGTTGCCGGTGGTATCATATCAATTCCAGTTGCGGGTTGTATCAATGTGCTGGTGGACGACTACTTCGCTAGAGAAAAATAGAATTATTCTCACCTTTTAAAATATTAAGACCTGTATTCCCAAATAGTCTCTTCTTTTGTGTCCCGCACTATAATACCGAGTATTAATAATTGGGCCCTAAGTTCATCTGCCTTGGCCCAGTCTTTGTTGTTGCGAACAGCGTTTCGTTCAATAACCATTCGTTTGGCGTCATCTGTTATGTCTGGTGTTGTGTCTATTAATTCCAACCCTAGGGTTCGATCAATCGTTTCGATTAGTTGTATCAACGCCTGTCTGTCTATGTTGTCCAGGCGAGTATTTGTGATATGTGTAAAAACATCATCGATCAGTCTTAATGCTTCAGGGGTACTCAGATCATCGTCTATGGCTTCGATAATTGCATGCGGTGTAGCGTAGATTGCGATTGTTTTGTCATCCTTGGCTTTTTCTTCATCACTCCTAATTGTGTCGTGTGTTTGATGTCTGATGGCGGCAATGTTGCGCCAGTTATGAAGTCGGTTTTTGGCCGCTTGTAAGCCGTCGAAAGTAAAGTTACCCTCGTTTCGATAGTGACCCTGCAATATAAACATCCGAAAATCAAGTGGTGAAAAACCTTTATCCCAAATATCTTCAAGTGTGTAGCCGTTACCTAGTGATTTACTAATTTTCGTGCCTTCAGCTTTTAGGTGATTGTTGTGAAGCCAGTAGTTACAAAAACGGACGCCAGTTACGGCCTCTGATTGAGCTATTTCGTTGGTGTGATGAACAGGAATGTGGTCGATACCACCAGTGTGAATATCAAGAGTGTTGCCCAGAATGCTGAGGGCCATAGCGCTACATTCAAGGTGCCAACCTGGGAAACCCATAATTTTTTGGTCATTATTTGAGTTTTGAGATTCCCTATTCCCCATTTCCGATTCCCTGGTCCCTACCAGCTCGGCAGGTGTAGGCCATTCCATGTCTCGTTTTTCGCCAACTGGGGTAAACTTCCAAAGAGCGAAGTCACTTTGGTTTCTTTTTTGGGGGTTATGTTCAATTCTTGCAACGGTTTTTTGCGAATCAAGGTTCAAGTGTGCGAAATCGGCATAGGTTGGGAATTTAGACGTGTTGTAATAGATCCCGTCATCAATCTGATAGGTTAAACCCTTTTGTTTTAAAATGCGGACTAAGTTAAGCTGATCAGGTATATAGTCAGTTGCTTTTGTGATGTAGGTAGGTGTTACCAGATTTAGTTTCTTTATACCGTTCATAAAATCATCAGTATAAACCTTGGCGACCTCCCAGGCGGTCTTTCCTTCTCGACGAGCACCCTTTTCCAGCTTGTCTTCACCGTCATCGGTATCGCTTGTTAAATGACCGACATCTGTAATATTCATCACTCGTACGACATCATAGCCATTTGCTATTAATATTCTAACCAGAGTGTCCCAGTATATGTAAGCCGCCCAGTTTCCGATATGCAAACTGTTATAAACGGTCGGACCACAGGTATACAAAGTTGCCTTACCGGCGGTCAAAGAAACAAACTCGTCGACTTGATTGGTTAATGTGTTATGAAATTTTAGCGCCATCTTGGTACTCGTTTAATACTTTGTTGGAAGCGTCTAACAGTTCTGGAATAATTGTATCAATAGACTCATAGACGCGAAAGCCTGCGGCATACTCGTGCCCGCCACCACCAAAGAATTCTGCGACAGTCGCAGATATAGGCAAATTACTTCTTATTTTTCCGGTAAGTTTGCCGTCGGGGTATGTTTTTATGGCAACACATATCTCTACGCTCTCGACCAGGCGCATCTCGTCCAAAACTAAAACGCTGGGATTGTATTGATCACTGTACGCTTGAATCTCGTCCCATGGAATTCTAATTAATGCTAGTTTTCCGTCAAGAAAGTATTCAATGCGTTTAATTAATGTACCTTTGTATTTTAGAATTTCAGCCGACTTTTTCATATAGTCTCGACGTCGTTTTTCAATTACAGAGTTTTTGGCACCGAGTTCAGTTAATTTGCCGGCAATAAAAAACGTTTGTGCGGTCACATTTTGAACCGTTAGTCCAAGACTATCGCTCATAATTGCTATTAATAAATTTTCAGCCGCCTGTTGATTGATTGTCCACTTAGATTTTATGGCCAGTTGATATACAATTTCACTAGTCGCCACAGCTTTTTCGACTAATACCTCGTGATTAAAGGATAAATTTGAACCAGTCGTGTGGTGGTCAATTATCAACACTGGGTGGGATTCCAGGAAATGTCGAACGCCAGGCGTGTCCAGTACTTTTGTCAACAAAACGTCAGCCACCGTGTCGACTATAATGGCCATGTCGAACGATGTCTCGAATTGGCTTACGACTCGATCCCAGCCATTTATATATCGCATATATTTAGGAATCTCTACCGGGCAGTATAAGACTACCTCTTTTCCCATGTCGCCAAATATTTCTTCTAACGCCAACGCACTACCAAGCGAGTCGCCATCGGGGTTTTCAGCTTGAATAACTATTATTTTATCAGCTGAAATAATAAGTTCTCTGGCTTTGTCGTACATTTAGAACAACCTTCTTCCCTCTAAGGCGTGCGAAAGTGTAATTTGACCGGCATATTCCAGGTCGACACCGACCGGAATACCTCTGGCCAGTCGTGTAAGTTTTACTTTTATACCCGACTCAACGATATTTCGTTGCAGAAACAGCGCCGTCGATTCACCTTCAACACTGGCGTTAGTGGCAATTATTACCTCAGTTACTTTATCGTCAACGATTCTCTTCAGTAGTTCAGGTATATGAAGCTGCTCGGGCCCAACACCGTCGATTGGGCTAATTGCGCCACCAAGAACATGGTACGTTCCATTGAACTGGCCGGTACGTTCCAATGCAATAATATCAAGTGGTTCTTCTACCACAGCGATTAATGTCTTATCGCGAGATGGGTCGCTATAAAGTGTAGAAACGTCGTCGTTCGCGTCGATTAGGGCAAACGTTATTGGACAACTTTTTACATTGCTTTGGAGTTTTGATAATGAACTAGCCAATTTATCACTGATATGTTTATCAGAGCGTAACAAGAAGTAAGCATATCTTTCAGCGGTTCGTGATCCAACGCCCGGCAGGTTCCCAAGTTCTTCGATTACGCTTACAAGGGCTGATGGTAATAATTGAGACAAACTACTACCTTATAGCCCTAGGCTACCTAGGCTACCCATCAGGGGTTTCATTTTTTCAGCTGCGACTTCTTGAGCTTTGGTAAGGCCATCGCGCAATGCAATTTCCAGCCAATGTTCAAGTTGTTCGATGTCTTCTAGGTCAACCTGTTCCGGGTTAATGATAATCTTTTTAATCTTTAGTTCACCAGTTACCTGTACTATAACCGCGCCGTCGCCCGCTTCAACTTCAATAATTTCCTTTTTCAGTTCATTTTGAGCTTTTCGTAGATTATTCATCATTTTCACTTGATCAAATGCCATGTTTATACTCCTTTTTTGTCATACGTATTACGTACCTTAGTATACTTTAGTAAGCCCTCTTTTTATAGATGTAAAATCGATCACCCCAGTCCTTATTGGATGATGTAATGATCCGATAAACCATATATCCACTGTATTGACGTTTTGCCGCTTGAGTTGCTAAAAACCAGTCGCTAGCGGGTGTGACCGACACGTTAAGTGGTTTGTTGTATTTTGCAACTACTTGATAAAATGCCAGTTCGTTACGTGTAACAACAATATTTTTTGTATTTTTGGGGATTAGTCGCAGGTCTTTACTAAAATTAGGAACAATACCTGGGCTATACCTGTATTCATAAATATATCGACTAACGCCTGACAGCACCAGAGTTGATACTAATATAATTAACGGAACTAACCCCCCGATGCGTGCGTAGGGATTGCGAGGAAACAATTTATACCAGTGCGTAAGAAGGCCGCTTAAACCTGACCCCAGTAGTATTACAATTGGCAAAAACGTAACACTTGTAAGGTCTGGGTTTAAAACTACTATCGGAATTAAACAAAGGACCCATAAAATCACTACATAACTTTTTGCCGTGGCCCTGGTTTGAACAACAAAGTATGCGCCCAGAGCAATAATTAGCATAGATCCTAACTCAAAAAATGGTGTAATTACCGTTGTTCCACCGGGGTTAGTGAAGTTAAAATACTGACCTCCAAGCGATACTAGATTTGAGCTAATATCAGGCCAAACCGATGGAATACCTAACAATGTTAATCCTAGGTTGGGATTTTTTATAATTGCAAATATCAACGGCGAAATTAACGTCAAAATTACTAATATTCCGGCACTTAACTCTTGCCGTGACAATTGTTTTAACAGATACCGTAAGTGCGGATGCAATACAATTGCACCACTAACTACAATAATCACATAAACACTAAGCGGAGTGTATAAGCTAAGTGCCGCTGTGGCAAAAAAAGCTGCAATATATAATTTTCTTAATTTTTGTTCAACAGGAATAAGGCTGGCAAACAATATAATCCAAACCGGCCAAAACAAATACAAAATATCAGGCGTACCATTTTGGGCTATAAACAAAAACTGGCCAGTGGTTATAGCGATTAATGTTGCTAAAACTCCAATACTTGGCTTGAACCATTGTTTCATAAGAAGCGTAATTCCAATCGCCGATAAGAACCCTATTAATATCGAAGGAAGTTTAATACTGATGACAGAAACACCAAATAATACAAAACTAAGATGTTGCAATAGGTGGTATGGCAGGTTGATCACGTCAATGGTCCATAGGTCAGATAAACCGGTCGAATTACTCTTTATCACCGACTTCAATTCTTGGTTGGAAATACCACCCGGCAAATACATTCCAACAAAAATCAGCGCCACGATCAGTCCAACCGCTACCAAGCTATATCCGAGCCAATATCGCCAACGGTAAATATAAAAATCAGTGATATTAAACTTATCCATATTTACCACTAATTATATCATGCGACCACTAACCGTCGTGTTTACGGTCAAGCGACGTAAATCGTAATCTTTCAGGGTCGAAGTATAATTCAACCTTGCCGGTTGGGCCGTTACGGTGTTTAGCGATAAATAGGTCCGTTATGTTTTCCCGGTCAGTTTCAGGGTTATAATATGCTTCTCGATAAATAAACATGACAATATCAGCGTCTTGTTCGATCGATCCCGATTCGCGTAGGTCTGCTAGCTGAGGGATTTGAGGGCTACGAGATTCAACCGAACGCGACAACTGGCTAAGAGCAATGACGGGTACATTTAGTTCGCGGGCGATTAACTTTAGACCTCGTGATATTTCGCCAACTTCTTGGACGCGGTTTCCATTGTCGCGGCCATTTCCCTGCATCAGTTGCAAGTAGTCTACGATTACCAGTCCTAGGGGTTGTTCATGGTTGGCGCGACGGGCCTTGGTTCTCATTTCTAACACCGACAGCCCTGGTGTGTCGTCAATATATATCTGAGCTTCGGCTAGTTCGCCCATTGCTTCTGACAACTTACCGAAGTCATCATCCGACAGGTTTCCGGTTCGAATATTCCAGGCGTCAACGCCAGACGCATCGGCCAACATACGGTCAACCAGCTGCTCTTTACTCATCTCTAGACTAAAGAATAGAACCGACTGTTTAGCGATTGTTGCTACATTGTACGCCAGGTTTGTTACCAGGGTAGTTTTCCCCATCGCAGGGCGTGACGCCAGGACAATCAAGTCGCTGCGCTGTAAACCTGCCGTCATTGTGTCTAGGTCGTGATAACCGGTTCTTACACCGCGCAACGCACCTTTATTGCGGTGTAATTCCTCCATGCGATCGAAACTTTCCGTCAAGATACTTTCAATACTGACTATATCTTGTTTTAATGTCTGATCGCTAACAGAAAACAGTTCCGCCTCGGCTTTTTCAAGTAATTCCTGGGTTGTTGTTTCTTCGTTGTAGCCGAGTTCAGATATTTCGCCACTAGCTTTTATTAATCGTCGACGAATGGCTTTTTGGGCAACTAATTCAGCATAAGCTTCGGCATGAGCAGACGTAGGCACGTAATTGGTTAAATCCGTCAAATAGGCAGATCCGCCGACAGTATCTAGTTCTTTTTTACGCTTTAGTTCATCTGTTAATGTCAATAGGTCAACCGGTTTATGTTTTTCGTAAAGACTCATCATGGCACTGTAAATGGTTGAATGACGTTTTTCGTAAAAATCATTTTGGGTGACGTGTTCAGAAATATCAGCTAGCGTTTCTTCGTCAATTAAAACTGCACCAAGTAAACTTTTCTCGGCGTCTAGATTTTGTGGTGGAACCTTTCCCGCTACAACTTCCTTGTTGGCCATTTGTGACTATAGGGACTCTAATGAGACCTCTTCTCCTCCACCCATAATAGCAGCAACCGCTGCCGTCTGACTATTGCTGGGTGGAAGAGATGTGGGAACCGTGTGGACATTCAGTCCATAAGTGCCCGTTTGTTGTAAACACTCAATAATTAATGAACTGTAGCGGGGGTCGTCAAGCTTCTTTTTGTAAAATCTACCATTCGTATAAAGTGTCAAGGTACCGTTTTCGACTAGATAGTCGCATCTTGACAAAACACTGTGTAGGATAATGTGGTTTTTACGAGCATAGTCAATGAATTTACCCCAATCCAAAAGTTTAGACGCAGTATTGTATTTAACTTGTTCGTTTTTTCGGATACTTTTTTTTGCAACACTGCTTTGCTCCGGGTCCAAATCGAGTCCCGACGTCGGTTTAGATTCGGTTTCCATGGTGTTACTAAAAACAGTATCCGAACGACTCGATTTCGAACTATACATATTTTCTTTTTTTTGCCCCTCATTAGCACGTAAATCCAACGGTTTGTCTTGAATGGCTTGTTTTTCAAGCTCAGCAATCGTAGCGCTAAACTCACGCACCGACGCCAGTAAGGCGACGGATTTAGTTGATTGTTTAGGTAGAGTTGCCATCCCCAATACGCTTAATAATTTCAGCTGAGGCTGAGGACTTTTTGTGACATCAATAAGGGCGTCAAGAATTGGTAATAACTGGGGCTTGTCGATAATTTGTTCGCGAATTTTTGCGGTTAATTGGGTAACAATCACGGCACTGCCGACACCTTCATTAAATGTACGATCCAACAGTTCGACTAATTTGTCCAAATCACGGTTTTCAACAGATTTCAGTAGTTGATTTATGACTTCGTCAGGGGCTAAGCCAAGAATGTCTTCTATTAGTTTCACTGATATCATTTGTTTTTCGGTATTGGTTAGACTCGATAACTGATCGAGTAAACTGATACTGTCACGAAAACTACCGTCACTACGCTGGGCTATTAATTTCAGTGCATCATCTGTGATTTTTATGTTTTCCTGTCGCGCAATTTCACCCAAACGTTTAACGGCGTCATCGATATTGATTGGACGAAAACTAAATCTTTGTACTCGGCTAATAATTGTAGCCGGTAGTTTTTCGACGTTTGTGGTCGCTAAAATAAATACTATGTGTTCGGGCGGTTCTTCAAGGGTTTTTAGTAGTGCGTTAAACGCGGCTTTGGACAACATGTGTACTTCGTCGATAATATACACCTTTTTTTTTGCGGAAAACGGTGCAATCTGGACTTTTTCGCGAAGATCGCGCACATCTTCTACTCCGTTATTACTGGCAGCGTCGATTTCGATAATGTCTAGATTGGTATTAGCTTCATCGTAGTCTAATCCGTTGATTTCGTGGGCTAATATACGTGCTACCGAAGTTTTGCCAACTCCCCGCGGTCCAGTCAATAAATATGCGTGCGAAACACGATCCTCAGATATGGCTCGAGACAAGATGTCGGTAATATGTTGTTGACCAATCACCTCCTCAAGCGATTTGCTGCGATATTTGCGATACAAAGCTTTTGACACTGTTTGTTTTCTCCCTCAAGTCTACTGTCTATTTTGATTATACGCACTTTTTGTGCTGCATAATGCCGTATTTTTTACCTTTTTGTTTTCACCTCTTGTGATATTTCAAGTATACCGCTTTTGTTTATAAAATGCAATACAATTTAGTAGTTTTTATATAGTATATGGTATTTGGGGTAGGAAAATGTTAGTAAAAAAAGAGGACCTTTCGGCCTACTATCTACCGTATACTAAATACCACCTACTATAAAGCTGCCTCAACCCATTCGACCATGCTCAGAATTTCAACGTCGCTATAGCGCCGCCTCAACAGCGGCCCAAACTGCGTCTGGGTTGTCGGCTGGGACGATTATCGTGACTTGGTCGCCAACATTAATACGGAAATATGTAACGCTGGCCAATAAGATACGATATTCACGACCGTTCGTCTCTACGTAGTAGGCTCCATCATGTTGCACTAATGTGCCGATAATCTGTTTTCGTTCGATCGGGCTAATTTGTTTATATACGAAACCACCATCGCCAGTAATTGTTAGTTTCAAGATATCGCCTTCTACTAACTTAGATTTACTTGCGTAATTTGCAGGAACTGGATATTCCTTTCCGTCAGGTCCAGCCATTCGTTGGCCATCAAAAACCCCTTCAATAACTTTACCAACAGCTTCATCGATACTGTTAGACTTCGGTGTAATCGACGTGCCGTCGTCACCGGTAATACTAATAAGTAACTCTCGTGCAGCTGCTAGGTTTGTTTCAGCCTCTTGCATTAAACTATGTAATCGTTTTATTTGTTTCTCGGGTAGTTCAGACATGGTAACTCGCAATTTCCTTTTGTCTATTTTTGCAGATATTACCCTATATATACCAATTATATTTGATAATGTCAATGATTTATCGGGTTTTCCACATGATTTTATGATATAAACCGCAAAGCGTTGTAGATTTTGTTTTGACTTATAATCGTGAGTATGCGAAACTGCCCATCAGAAGATGGACAGTACTTACATAATCTACAAATGGTCGAATGATTAAGGCTGAATTAGACTAATTCGACTGTTGCGCCAGCCTCTTCAAGAAGTTTTTTGGCGTTTTCTGCCTCTTCTTTGTTAACCTTTTCTTTTACGGTTGATGGAACGTCGTCAACGATTGCTTTTGCCTCACCTAAACCAAGACCCGTAATTTCCTTAACGGCCTTGATAACGGCAACTTTTTGAACTCCAGCCTCTTTTAAGTTGATGGTAAATTCAGACTTTTCTTCTTCGGCAGGTGCAGCGTCAGCCGCAACAGCCGCAATGGCCGCAACAGGCGCAGCGGCGCTTACACCCCACTCACCCTCTAGGTGTTTTACGATTTGACTCAGCTCTAAAGCTGAAAGTTTATTAAGCTCGTCAACGATTTTCGTTTGAGCAGCGGATAGCTTGATTTCTGTATCAGCCATAATTTAAATCTCCTTTAGTAGTAGTTAGTATTGGTAGGTGGTATCTGCCACCTATTTAATTTTAATTGCAAAATTAGTTATAATGCTATACGAATCAGCAACCTATAAAACGTCGGCGTGTTGCGACAAGACTTGCGTGAAACCACGCTGTGCGTCGCTCATGACACCGAGTAACCTGGTAAGTGGCGCTGTGATAACGCCAACCAACTGACCGCGGAGTTGATCCTTGGTTGGTAGCCAGGCAAGTGCCGTTACTGTTGCAGTATCAAGCATGGCGCCAGTGTCGTCAAAACCAATTACCAGCTTTAAGGCTGGGTGGGTTTTAGCGAACTTGGCTAATACCTGGGCGGGTGCAACTTCGTCTTCAGTTGAAAAGGCGTAGACTAATTGTCCAGTTAGTAAATCGGTATTGGCATCTTTAAATTTGTCACTGTCACCTAACGCAACGCGGACAAGGCGGTTTTTTGCCACTTTAATGGTTACGTTAGTTGCGCGTGCGTCTGCGCGAAGTTCCTGCATGTCTGCCACACTTAGGCCAGAGTAGGCTGCGCCTATCGTGCCTTTTGCTGATGCAAATAATTTAGTTAATTCTGCAACCAAAATGTTCTTTTTATCGCGTGAAATTGCCATAAAAATCCTTTCGTTGATTGATATTTGATTCGACCAAATTGTAAACGTTCTAGACAGTTGCGAGGCAAGGGAAAAGTCCCTAGGACTATTTCATAATCTACACATTCTGACTAAAAATTATCCATTTTTAGCTGTCAGTTGTCGGAAACTTCGCGATGTAGCTATGCTACCTCTTGTCGCTACCGACATCTGACAACTCAAAACTGAACAATTTCGTCGATATGGCAGATCATGAAAAAGTCCTTGACACTCGCACTGCCAAAGACTTTAAAATCGAAAAATTAATTTCCATTCCTCGGTAGCAAATTAAGTGTCAACACAGCTACTGTCTTTGGTAATGTCTAAACGTAGTATAGCGTATTTGTTCATTTGTTGTCAATAATGCTCTGTCATTACCATCACCCAAGGTCTAAACTGTTAACTATATGTATGAATCGGTTTTACCGTTAGTGTTGGATGCCTACAAGATTAAATACCTACGAATATACAGCTGCCAAAAAGGGTATCGTAACGAAATATGGCCAGTTCTGTCCGATAGTGGTCAGATTATTAATACCACTTTTTTTAAGCGCGAATCTGGCGCCGTAGAACGGATACGTCGCGCAAATTCTGTTTCTGAATATCTGGCTGAACGTGGATTACCAACCCGCCAGAGGATCGACCCCAGAATACTCGCTTTGAACAATAATGGGTTAACCACCTATGCGGGCGTCTACACTTACCTACCGGGCGAAACTATACCGTGGGAATCTTACACTATGAAACATATAAAAACTCTTGGATCTACATTAAGTAATATGCATGCCTTACTTTCCAAAATGCCAGACATCAATTTAACATCCGTGTACGATGAATATTCATCTATTTTAAAACGAATGCAGAATTATTTCACTAACCCAAAAACTCAAAATGCAATAATCAGAAAACTTGGACTGAACATAAATCCCAGAATATTGGATAAATATAAAAAATTGTTACAAAAGTACAATAAATTACCCAATAAGCAGCCGTTACATATGGATTTTGTCCGAGGCAATATACTATTTGAGGATACAGATATTTCGGGAATTTTAGATTTTGAAAAAACCGCTTCGGGACATACGATTGTTGACATCGCGCGTACGCTTGCCTTTCTGCTTGTCGACTGTAAATATAAGCCGTACGACAAAGTAGATAAATACTTTTTATATTCTGGATATCAAAAACGGGGTCGAAGTAAGGATATAGGTAATGACGATGATCGCAATCAATTTGTCGAAATGTTCTTATTTTATGATTTATATAAATTTCTGTTGCATAACCCATATGAATCTCTCAGACTAAATGAACATCATGTGCGTACAAAAGATATACTCGTCAGATATGGTGTGGTATTATTAGAGTAATACGAGGAAGTGAGGTTTCGGACGCATGACGAGTTGGAAAAAACGTTTAGTTCCACAAAGTGATTTAATGGTTCTGGGTGAGAAGTTAAGAGAAAAAGGCAAAAAGATTGTCTTTACGGCTGGTTCGTGGGATTTAATCCACGTTGGCCAATGTCGTTACCTAGAAAAATCGAAAGAATATGGAGACGTTTTAGTAGTTGGAGTGTCTAGCAATAATGCCATCAGGCAGGTTAAGGGTTCCAATAAGCCAATTCTTGATGAAAAGATTCGTGCCGAGATGTTGACGTTCCTAAAATCGGTGGATTTTGTCACTATTTTACCTGAACCTAGCTGTCAGCCGTCACTTGGTCTGTTGAAACCTGATACATACGTTACGGTTAAAGAAGATTGGACTGATAATTACAAAGAATCACGTGAATACACAACCATTACCAAAGGTGGCGGCAAAGTAGTTGTAGTTGATAGACAATCTACGACAATTTCGACGACCCAAATTATGCAGCGTGCAATCGGTGGCCACCTTAGTGAAGTTCTGAAAGATTTTATGCAATATCGTAAAGAGCCCCTAAAAGAAAAATAATGGACGAAGTATCTCGAAAAAAACAAGAGTCTTATCGTGATGCTAGAATAACTGGCAAATATGACAATATTTGGCAAACTGTTGGTCAATGTGTATTTTGCAACCTTAATGATAAATATGTGATTTACGAGGAAAATGGCATTGTTTTAACTATTGCACTTTATGCTTACATTGATGGCCACACAATGATTATTCCTCGGCGTCATATTCGTTCAGTCAAAGAGCTGACAAAAACTGAGTGGGAAACTATGCGAAAATTCATGTATATTGCCAAAAAGATGATTAGAAGCACCCACGGCGTCAAAGGTATGCAGATTATTCAAAAAGATGGCACTGATGCACAAAGTACTGTCGAGCATCTACATTTTCACTGTATACCATTTGATGCGCCAGACTTAACCGCGTGGAACTATCGTAAACTTACCCATACTCCAATAGAAAATACGGAACTTTATAAAAGCAAGATGGACTACATGAGTAAATTAATAACCAGATTTGCAAAGAAATATCAAAATGATTAAATTCGAATATCGCTGGTCAGATATAGTTTTCGGTAATAAAAATTCATTAAAGGATCTGGACGCTATATTTATCGCAGCCCCACGCGAAATGTCAATCGCTCGTATTACTCAGTTATTAAAAAAGTACTTACCTATTTCTAATATTATCATCGGTTGCGCCACGGAATTATATATCGACAGTTTCGATGGTCAACCACAATTCAAAACACTTCAGTCAGACGGCGTAAAGGATATCGCTAGAAAGGTTAATAATTCCGCCAGTCCACATAAAATTACTATATTACACTACAGTCAGTCAGACTTCGTACATATATTAAATAAAATAAAATTTCGACTAGTACTGTTGGTAAATGGATCATGGCACAACTCGTTTCATACACGTCCGGAATATCATGTCTTAGTATCAAAAAATACCAGATTTGAACTAATCTCACCATTTACAGATGAAAATGAAGCAATACAATATGCCGATAATTTTAAAGTGTCCTCGTTGACGAATATAATTGGGTCAAAACTGACTGAACTGGAAATGATTCAAGCGGCAAACAAAATTTCTGCTAATTCATTCGATAACGCACACCAAACGGGACTTTCGGTCGGCAAGAAAATCAACGGCAAGTATAAATTAGTAATGACATCATATAACCTTGTAGTGCCCTATCAAACCTTTGCATGGCACTTTGGTGCGTCGCGAGAACGACACTTATCACCACCGGGTGATCTGAATTATTACGACACAGTCCACGCCGAGGTTTACATGTTATTACAGGCTCAACAAAATGGGTTGCAACTGACTGGTTTATCATTATTTATTAACTTGCTGCCCTGCCCTACCTGCGCGCGTATGTTGTGTAAATCAGACATAAGCGAGATTGTTTATTCGTTAGATCATTCTGGCGGTTATGCGGTTGCCATGCTAGAAAAAGCTGGAAAAACTGTTCGACGGTTGATTGATAACGATAATATCATAAAAACGGAGGGCTAGACCAATGCACCCCGAATATCAATATCTAAAACTGTTGACTACCATTCTAGAGGACGGCAAAACCAAACCATCTAGAGGAATTCATCCTATCAGATCAATCTTTGGTTATCAAATGAAATTTGATCTTCGGTATGGCTTTCCACTACTTACGACAAAAAAGATGCCGTTTAAAATGTTAGTCAATGAGTTGTTATGGTTTGTGTCGGGATCGTCAAATATTAAATATCTTCAAGATAATAAAATACATTATTGGGACGAGTTTGCAGATAAAGATCTAAACCTGGGGCCAGTTTACGGGGTTCAGTGGCGGCATTGGCAGAATCCCCACGGAGGCCAGATAGATCAATTAGCTTGGGCTATTAATGAGATTAAAAATAATCCAAATTCCAAGGCAATTATCGTAAGTGCATGGAATCCGTCCGATCTAGACGAAATGCGTCTACCCCCATGTCATACTATGTTTCACTTTGATGTAACTAAAGGTAAGCTTCGGCTGCTGTTATATCAAAGGTCATCGGATGTATTTTTAGGATTACCTTTTAACATTGCGCAATATGCTGTGCTACTAAAGATGGTCGCGAAGATTACAGGACTTGAAGCTCGTGAACTAGTAGTGTCGATTGGCAATGCTCATCTGTACACTAACCACCTAGAACAAGCTAAAGAACAGGTAAAACGAACACCACTACCCTTTCCAAAACTATCAATCAACGGTGACGTTAGGGATATTGATAGCTTTACGATTGATAAATTTGAACTAACCGACTATGAGTCTCATCCTCACATCAAAGCACCGCTAGTTATTTTATAAGTTTGCGGTAAACTTTTGCGTGCTCGCTGCACATACGTTCTAATGTAAATCTGTCTTCAAAATCTTTTCGACAGTCCAGGCGATTTATCGTTCCCACTTTTTTGATAGCTTCCGCCAAACCATCTACCGCTGCGGTTTCTGAATCACCTTTTTTTACTATTATCCCGTTACGGTTGTTGATAATTTCTGGTATTGATCCGCTATCTAGGCCAATTATTGGTGCGCCACATGCGAGTGCCTCAATCATTACCATGCCAAACGGTTCATCGAAAACTGACGGTACGATTAACGCCTTGGCATTACCAAGAAATTCATTTTTTACTTTTTTGTCGCTAATAAACCCAACATATTCAATCATATCATCAAGTTCTGGTTCAATCTGTGTTAGCCAATAACTATCGTTGCCGCTATCACCATAGTGCTTGCCGGCAATTTTTAACTTAATAGGAACGTCTACTGTTTTGTTGTATTTACGCACAGCCTTAATGGCAAGGTCTATACCCTTTGGCTGAATTATTCTCCCTAAATATGCGACATAATCACCTGTTGGATTTTTTACTGTCCAAAAATCATCACTTTCAAGGCCGTGATAGATATTTCCTACCCAGTTTGTCGTTTTTGGCATACTTTTCCGCTGTGCTATCGAAACTGATAACCAGTTCAAATGTTTATACTTTGGAAAATTATTTTTGTATTTAATCAAAAAATTAAAAGGATCGTGATGAGTAAAAACGACAGGTTTATTGCATAATTTTGCAAACGGTAGGGCTGTGTCTTCCTCGTTGGTGTAAATATGGACTAGGTCGAATTCGTTGTTGTTTAATGCCGCATAGGCTTTGGCAATTAATTCAGACTGGACTTGACGAGCTAGTGTTACGAAAATAAAAGGGTGTTTTTTTAACAGGTCAATAAAACTATCGCCTCTGCTGGCTAATTCGGATTCGAAGTAACTCATATCGGTGTTGATATTTGGAACGTCGGTATCAACTGGACCTGGTGTAAATAGCGTTATGTCAACGTTTTCTTTCGTAATTCCCTTGACAAGTTCAAGCGCCAACACCCCGGGCGCAAATATGACATCCGGAAGGATGTTGCGATGTAAAAAGATATGTGGGACGACCAGTGCTACTTTAATTCTATTTTTTTGGCTCATCGTCATCTAGGAAACTAAAGTCAAAGTCCTCTGTTGCAGTACTTGCGTTTTCATCGTAATAACCATCAGCCTGTGCTTTATCATCTGTCAAAATATACCTCCTTAATATTCGTAATGTAATCATTATGACGAGTGTTGAATGATTTGTAAACGATTACGTGTCTTAATCTGACGACACCCGTGTTGTATGTTATTATGATGTCATGAAAACTATTGTGGTGGCATATGATAAAAACCACGGGATTGGGGCTAATGGTGATCTTCTTTGGAAACGAGATCTGCCTGCAGATTTGCAACATTTTAAGAAAACTACTTTGAATGGTGCAATAGTAATGGGTTACAACACATACAAATCCATTGGTAGGCCGCTTCCAGGACGTCGCAATATTGTGATTGATCGACAACAAGAGTCAATTGCAGGATTTGATGTGGTTGATAGTTTGCAATCCGCTTACGATTTAGCGGGACCTAACCAGGATTTATTTATAATTGGCGGTGGACATATTTTCGTCGAATCGATAGATTCAGTTGATCGAATAATTTCAACAGAAGTCGATGCTTTATTCGACGAAGCAACGGTATTCTTTCCAAAGATTGATCCTAAAGTGTGGCTCGAAAAATCGCGTGTAACGAACCCTGCCGATGAACGCAATTTATATAATTACGATTTCGTCGTCTATGAACGCCGCTAAGCCAAATTAACTTACGACGTTTTCTATTTTAATACCAGGGCCCTGGGTTGTGCTGATTGAAGTTGTTTTAACGTATACGCCCTTTAGGCCACTCGGTTTTTGAGACTTTAGGCTGTGAAAAAACGCGTTTGCGTTTTCCTCAAGTTTTTTGGCTCCAAACGAAACTTTACCGATACTTAGATGAACTACTGCTTGTTTGTCGACACGGTATTCAACCTTGCCAGCCTTCGCCTCGGTAACGGCCTTGGCAACGTTGGTAGCGACAGATCCGCTTTTAGGATTAGGCATCAGACCGCGTGGGCCCAGTAAACGTGCATATTTACCAAGTTTGGGCATATATTGAGGGGTTGCAATTAAAATATCAAAATTTATATCCTCTTTGTCTAATTGTTGTATAAAGTCCTCATCGCCGACAATATCAGCCCCAGCCTTTTTGGCAGCTGCGTGATCAACGTCAGGCGCAAATACGGCAACTCGAACAGATTTCCCAGTTCCGTTAGGTAGGCTAACTGTTGCACGTATGTTTTGATCAGCTTGACGGGGGTCAACACCAAGCCTAACATGTATCTCGACACTGGCATCAAACTTGCTGGGGTTAGTTTTTGCAGCTAATTCCATTGCATCTGTTAATGAATAAGATGTATTTTTGTCTATCAGTTCTGCTACTTTGCGGTAATTCTTACCACGACGTTCAATTAATGGACGTGTGATTGGCCTAGGGCCTTTTTTAAAGTGCGATAACCCGCCGTCATGCGCATTCGCTGTTTGTGGTCCGGTTTCGCCTTTTTCTTTACGTTCTTCTTTGGCAATCTTTTCTTCAACTTCTTTGATCGCCTTCTCGCTTCGTTTACCAGCTTTGGCTAATTTTACATCGGTTTCTGAAGTATCGGCTGCAGAAACTGTTTCTTTTTCAATTTTTGCGATTTTTTCAGGTTTTAAAGTGGTTTCAGCAGTCTTTATTGCTGTTTCTATCTCTGAAATTGTGTTTTTGTGAGTAACATTTAATTTAAGTTTTTTGGCTTTTTCAAGCAACTCTGGTTTTTTTGCCATAGGTGTAATCCCTTTCTGTGGTACAAACCCCGTTCCTTACAAGGTACGGGTCCCAACATTGATTTTTTATCAAGTTAATTGTAACAGATTGGTGCAATATTTCAATATATTGAATATATGATATTTAGTGTTATAGTAATTTATAATAATCATAATGACAAATTCAATTGATGTGTTACGACCGTTGGCAGAGGCATTGGACAAAGAGCCTATTGAAGTTCAGATTATCGGTGGCGTAAATTCTGCAGCCTTGGTCCACCCTGATACTGTTATTGATGCTGATTCTAAAACAGTAATTGCACCATCATTACTGCATTTACCTACCCAACGAAACGATGCGGCCAAAACCAGGCGAGATTTGGATATATTGGTAAAATCCAGTAATCCCGACGTTATCGAACGTGTTGAAAGAATTGTCGATGAAACCGTCGGCACAGCACTGGAAAGATCGGTGTTTGGCATTGTACCTGAAAAAGTATTACGACGACAGTTGCGCCACCGATTTGGTTTTACGGCCCTTAAAACGTTTTTATCAGACCGATATGTACACCCTGATGATATTGACACACCAGACGGTGTGGATTCACCTGATCGTATGATAAGGTCATTATTTCCGTTCGGCGTGCCTATTGACAGTGAAAGTCTAGAATCGTGGACTTTAACTGTTGGCGATATGCATGTACCAATCCCAAATCCTGCTATGTCGATTATTAACTACACCACTCGTTCCATCAGTGGAGTTCGCCCCAAAGATAAAAAAAAGTTGAAGAAATGACGACAAATGTATTTGCAAAGTCGCCTGAATTACGGGATTGGGCGGTCGAAGGACATGGCGCCAGTCAAGTAGATTTAGGCCTGTTGCTGCGATCGCTAACGCCAAATAAAAAGCATCCAGATTATTTTCGCACCAATAGGCCTATTTTGCCAGTATCAGAATTGGCTGACAGCGAACACTTTATGTTACCCCACCTAACAGACAGCGCAAAGCGTCGCATAGTAGCCGTGGCCGCTTTAAAGGCTAACCTGTTGTCGTTCTTTGAGTCAAATCCCATTTTTGTGTCGTTATATCAAAAATATGTAGAGAAGTACATGGGCCTGATTGTAAAAAACAAATAATTATACCATATTTTTCATGGTCCAACCCTGGATAGTGGTACTGCCTATAACGCTTGTGTTTTTATGACTGGGGTGGTATATACAGATTCATTGGAAATTCAGTTTCAAGCAACTTGTTTGATGATGACAAAGGTTACACCATAGTTGAGCTAATAATAGTTATTGTCGTTATCGCAATTCTTACCGGTATAGGGTATGTCATCTATTCAGGTTCTATTCGTAAAGCAAACACATCATCACTGCAAAATGATTTAACTACTGCCGCGGATTAGCTGAAACTGTACAAGTTTGAAAATGGCAAATACCCACCGCCAACAACTGTGCCAGCCCTACACCCCCAATATATACCTAACGGCCAGTTCTGACACTACTCTTCAATACACATCCGACAACACCACTAATCCAAAAACATACCTCCTAACTGCTATAAAAGGCGGTGTCAGTCTCGTTATTACTGGCAGTAGTGCCCCCCAGCCCAAATATCCACTAACCCCGAACTTGGTTGCCTATCAGGATTTATACCGGTCCGTGGTAGTATAACCTATGGCACAGCCGATTTCTGCGTTATGAAATATGAGACCAATGCCGATGATAATTGGGACGGTATAGTGACACCAATCAAACCACTGGCAACAATACGTGGCAAGCTGACACCTACCATATATCCAGTAATCGTGAACTTGTTTCAACCGCTGCCGGTTATCCGGTTGCTAGCATTACTCGGCCAGCGGTTACAACTGCTGCCCATACTGCCTGCGATGGTTGTCACCTAGTCACTGAAACCGAATGGATGACTATTGCACAAAAACGTTCTAAATGTTTACGGTAACTGTGGTGGAAGAAGTGTTGGTAGTGTTTCATATACAGCGGGCATAACGACAGCTCCCCGGCTAGCACCCTAGTAGCTGACACCAACGACGCGCTAACGGCTATGTAGGCGAAACTTACAGCGGAGGCAACCAAAAACGCACCCTAAACCTGTCTAACAACCATGTTATTTGGGATCTAGTTGGCAACGTCTGGGACTGGAACATCAGGTGCAATGCCTGGCGGCGGACAACCAACCGGCATGACTCCCGCCCGGGACTATTATCAATGGTCAGCTGTATCGGGTGGCACATTTGCCATTAATTCGTATCCATCAGGCACTGGCATTAGTAAATCTAATACGTGGGATAGCACTAAAGGCATTGGACAGATATAAGGCCTGAAAAGTGATGCCACTTAGTATGTCTTTATTTGCAATGACCACTGGGCCTATGGTGGCAGTGGTGGTGTCTTGTCGCTATATGTATTTGTACTACACTCCCAGCTACAAAACCACCTCTGTCGGGTTCCGTGTCTCGCGTTAATAATGTCTTATTGTCATCAGTCTAGGGGGGGGTAAAAAACGTGACGAGTGATTCACGTTGTTGAGTCGATATAAAAATTGAAACTGCAAATGTGCATTAAACGACTTCAACGCCCATTGATCGAGCTGTACCTGCGATAATCTTAACTCGCCCCTCGGTGTCGATAGCGTTTAGTTGGTCTTTTTTAAGTTCTGCGATTTCCATCAGTTGAGAGCGAGTAATTTTACCTACTTTATCGGTGTGGGGTTTACCGCTACCCTTACTAATTCCAATCTTTTCACAAATTAAATCATCTACCGGTTGTCCTAGTGACTGCCACGTAAATGAACGATCTTCAAAAATTTGGATATGAACAATCACGTCGTTTCCTATCAGGTTTTTGGTCTTATCGTTAAACGGGTTAATAAAGTCCATCATGTTTAAACCCCATTGCCCCAATGTAGAACCGACCGGAGGACCGGCCGTCGCGCGACCTGCAGGGATTCGTAGTTTAAGGTTACCAATAATTTTTTTTGCCATGACTGGGTATTATACCTTTCGGACCTGCAAGGCGTCAAGTTCGACCGATGTATCGCGTCCGAACATACTAACCATTACTTTTACTTTACCTTTTTGGGTGTCGATTTCAGCTATTGAACCATCAAAGCCCTTAAATGGACCGTCGGTGATACTGATTACTTCGCCGGTTTCAAAATCGATATTGTGTTTAGGGTCATCGACGCCCATTCGTCGTTTAATTTTTACAATCTCGTTGTCCGATACTGGCGTTGGTTCGGTGCCGGTACCAACAAAACCAGTTACCCCGGGTGTATTTCGAATAATGTACCAGGTTTCATCGGTTAACTTCATCTCAACCAATGCATAACCTTGAAAAATACGTTGTTCAACAATTTTTCTTTTTCCATTTTTTATTTCAATCTGTTTTTCTTTTGGAACCATAACGTCAAAGATTTTGTCGGCCATATCCACACCATTAATTCGTTGACGGATACTGTCTGCAACTTTTTCCTCATATCCGCTATAGGTGTGAATTGCATACCATTGTCGTGACGAGTCGTATCGGTTTTTTGACATATTGTCCCTTCTTTTACCGTCGCATGTATGCGACGAATTATTTTATAATCAATTTAAATAACTGGTTAAATATTGCGTCTAAGGATACGATAAGTGCGACAAATAATGCCGTAAATAATATCACTGCGGCAGTCATACCCCACGTTGATCGTCGGTTGGGCCACTGGACTTGTTTAAGTTCGGACCATGAGCCTTTCAAATACCTACCGATCGCAAACAGTGGAGTAAAGATTGTTTTAAGAACCTTTTTGACCTTTCCATCCTTACGGGTCGATACTTTTGCAAGTTTCTTATTTTTGGTCATCAAAATATTAACTCCTTATGGTACCTTCGTATTTTCGATGGGACTCAATCCAATTTAAATAGCCTGCACTCGGCAGACTGTCAAGTACCAATATAGACGAATATCAGTTAATAGTCAATAGTAAGATTAAGGTTTCACGATCGGCAAAGAAAAACTAAAAGTCGATCCAAAATTAAGCCGGCTTTTTAATTCTATTGTTGATCCAATTTTCTCGGCAAGTTTTGATGCGACGTACAGACCAAGTCCTGTACCGTTCGTTTCCCTAGTTCTGTAATCTTCACTTCGATAAAATTTTTCAAATATTTTGACCTGATCTGTTTTTCCGATACCGATACCACTGTCTTTGATTGCGAAAGTCGCTACATCATCTTTTTCGGTGACGATAATCGTAACACTACCTTTTTTTGTATATTTGATAGCATTGGTTATCAGGTTCTGTAGTAATTCTTCAAGATACAATTTGTTGGCGCGCACTCTTCCCGTTGTAGGTGTCACGTCAAGGTCAAGATGTATTTTTTTAGCTTTAGCTTCATCCTTATATTTTTCATGCATTTCATGCGCTAATTCGTGAACGCTAATGTCTTCGGTGGAATCAGATACTCCTCTTTCGGCACGGGACAGTGCACTTAGGTCATTAACCATATTGGCCAAAAATACAATTTGATCGTGAGCGGTTTTCATAGTGTCGGCCAGCATTGCATTTGTAATATCAGGGTGTTTCATCATCACTTGAACATTAGAAATTGTTCCTTCGACAATTGTAATTGGTGTCCGTAATTCATGACTAATGACGCTTATAAATTCATCCCTTTCTGCTTCCAGGCCTTTTGCTTTGGTTATATCGCGCATAATAATTATGTATCCGTCGTGATTGTCAAAATCCTTTGATCGAGTATAGCTACTTCTAATTGGAGAATAGGTTATTTCCAGGCGAATTTTATCAATGTCCGAAAAAGTGTAATTCAAATCATCTCTTTTAACGACAGCGTTCGCACTTTTTAATTCCTTAAATAGACTGACCTTATTATGGTCCAGGTCGAAAAGTGGCAATATTTCGTCGATATGGCAACCATTTAAGCTTTTGTTTGTGTCCAACAGGTTAAGGCTAGATGCGTTGTAGATGCGAATAAAACCATCTACGTCGGTGCTTAAAACGGCATCGGAAAGGTTGTTGACAATCGTCAAAACACGATCGTGTTGAAGGGACTCTTTTTCTCGACTCACCGACAAATTTCTAGTGTTAACTACAAGTGACCTGTAAACGCTGACAGCAATAAAACTCGATACCGTAATGGTGGCTAGCGATATTAGGTTTTGAACAGTAATCGCTTGGTCCATCCTGTTCCAAAATATGATATCGAATGCAAATATAACCACAAGTGCTAAAATATTAAGCATGAAACCAATTTCAGAAAAATATGCATACGACAGAACCGCTAAAACAAGCCAAAAGGCCAGTATTGGGGATGAAATTCCGGTAATAAATATCAAATATGACCCTGCCAACAAATGGTATGCCGAGAAACGCACCACAGCATCTAATCTGGTTGGGTTTGGCAACATCCACTGTAATACCCCCAAACATATCCACCAGAAAGACATCATATAAAAACCGAAACTGTCGATAGGACCGGCGGTGTATATTACACCCGTCATAATTAAAAAACCGTACAAAATCATAAATAACGCCGCTAACAAGCCGATGTAGTTTGCTGCTTTTGTCTGAGTCAGATCTTTGCTTGCACCACCCTTTTTCATATTGCTAGAAACCTCTCGATACAGCATCCGTTTTTATAATTACTCTACTATAACCGTCCTGATTTTTGGCTGGATTCATCTTGTGCTTATTATACTGTATTTAAGCAAAAACGTCATCAATAAACAGGTAAACTTATAACGTAGGGTTTTGAGATTTCAAAACACGTCTATGAATTTTATAATTCGGATCGGCTGATTCAACCAAAGCCCAAAAATTTTTACCATGATTCATTTGTTTGCTGTGGGCTAATTCGTGGATGATTATATAGTCAATTAAATCAAACGGTAATTTCATTAAAGCTATATTTAAACTTACCGTACCGTTGCTGCTGTAACTTCCCCATCGACCGCTAGCGTGTGAAAATCTAACTTTCTCATATTCATAACCAAACTTGTTGGCCAGAAACAACAGTCGTTTTGGGAGATAACTTCTTGCCTCAACTCTAAGCGCAGTGATAACAGTGTCGCGAACTTTTCGGGATACGTCGATATCGTTAATCTGTTTATTGTTTGGAAGTTTTACTGTAATTGTTTGACCGTGACGTTTAACATAAAAGTCGTTATCGGGTGACGAAACAATTGAAAGCGTGTGGCTTTTTCCAATCTGAATACCGTCTTCAAATTTATATTCCGACTTCGACTTAGCCAATATGGCGCGCAACTCATTTCGTGAACTTTTCACAAGATGTTTGACTAAAAAAATAGGAGCGTGTCGAGGTAACGACGCACGCAGGGATCCATTTGGCGCCACTCTGACTCGAACCTGAGTTGCCGCAGAGCTGCGACGTATGGTAATGTTGCCAAATTCCTTATCTTGAATTACAGGCATGATGCCTCGTTTCTTATCGAATCAAAAAATTCCTGTTTTTTAATGGTCGATTCATAGTCGATCGTTCGTTAGTATTTGCACGTGGTTGAATTAGATGTTTCAATACAATTTTCAATTGGCTGGCATAGGTATGCAGACCACTAATAACAATTGCTTTTTCGGTTTTGTGTGGTGCACTAAATCGGTTTAATTTTGCATGAAAACCATCAACACTTAGAGCGGGCTTTTCGACGCTTGGTCTGGTTGCGCGCTTCATAGCGGCCGAAGCCTCAGTTTGAACCCAAATAAACAGTGGTTCATAGCCTGTATCACGTGCTTTTTTAGCAATTACCGCTCTGTCGTTGCGCAGATTTGTCGGGCCTTCGTAAATTACAGTTCGTTTCGTTTTTAATACCTCGTTCAACACATAGTCGGATATTTTATTTAGGATTTTGTCCTCGTCGTCACTAAAGGACGGGTTGTCGAAAATAGTTTTTCGCAATCGATCAAAACTAACGATTGGGGCTTTGAAGGTGTCTGCGAAATGCTCGGCAAAAAAACTTTTACCCGAGCTGGGAATGCCAACCATAATAACTAAGTGTGGCCTTGAGGCTTCGGATGATTCCATATATGACAGTATAGCAAATGTGTTGCTAAATAAGTATACATAATGACACTACTACTGCGATACCATCTATTGTGATATGCTATCTATATTAACCATAAGCAAAAAGTTCGACATTATAAAACATGATAAAAAAACTTAATCGATTTACGAAGAATTCCAGAAAAATTAACCGAAACATTTCGAAATCTGAACGTCACGCAAAAAATATTGCGTTGCACATGGTTCATCGAAATCGTTTTAGTAGACTAGTGCGCGTACTGGGTCCTGGTGTTGTGACTGGTGCAGCCGACGATGATCCGTCGGGAATAGCCACCTATTCACAGGCTGGTGCCAAGTATGGTGTTGGGTTTTTATGGGTTTTTCCAATCATGTATCCCCTTCTGATTGCAGTGCAGGAGTCGTGCTCGAGGATAGGTGCTGTAACAGGCAGGGGCCTAGCAACTGTAATTAAAAATAATTACAGCAAAAAACTTCTATATATGTCGGTTTTATTAGTGGTGGTGGCTAATACAATAAATATTGGTGCCGATTTAGGCGCCATGGCGGCAACAACCCGTCTATTCGTTGACCTTCCATTTGTAATTCTGGCAATTATGTATGCCGTTTTAATTATCATTTTACTTTTACTGGTCAGATACAAAAAATACGCCAAGATATTAAAATGGCTCGCCATTACCCTGCTAGCCTACCCTGTCACTGCGATATTGGTTGGACAGAATTGGTCAGAACTTATACATAATACATTTGGAGTGTTTCCTGCGATTAATGCCGACACGATATATATCCTCGTTGGTATATTGGGTACAACGATTTCTCCGTATTGTTTTTTCTGGGACACATCAGAAGTTGTAGAAGAAGAAATAGCTAACCATCGGTTAAGTGAAACCGGAAAAGATCCAAGAATAAGTAGAAAGTTTTTAAAAAGTATCCGTTTAGATAATTTTTTCGGCATGACACTAGCATCTATTACTGCATGGTTTATTGTCGTAGTATGTGCCTCGGTATTATTCAAAAACGGTGTTCACAATATTGCAACTGCAGCTGACGCAGCCCGGGCGTTAGAACCGTTAGTGCACGGTTTTCCGAACGCTGGACTAATTGCGAAACTTATTTTCTCTGTCGGTATTATCGGAATTGGTCTATTGGCCATTCCAACACTGGCAGGTTCATCAGCTTATGCTATATGCGAAACATTTGGCTGGAAGGAAGGTCTGTATCGCAAGCTTGGCAAAGCCATGGCTTTTTATATTGTTATTATTGTTGCAACGGTTGTTGGTTTGATTATTAATTTTATAGGGATAGACCCTATTCAGGCATTAATTTTTACAGCAGTATTTAATGGAATCGCAGCTGTTCCACTACTTTGGATGATTCTTAGAATCGGTAATAATTCAAAAATTATGGGTGTATATAAAAACGGAACACTGTCTAATCTGTTTGTGCGTATAGCGTTTCTCGTTATGGCAATGGCTGTATTGGTATTATTCTATTTTATGATTATCGGAAAAATGTAAAAAATATTACATTCCGAATCTTTTCTTGTCCAATTTACTCTCGATTGGTAATACATCTAGTATAATGATGTGTTAATGGATGGAGACGAAAAATGAGCGAACCTAGTGAATCTGAGTTCGAGCGTGAAGTTATTAGTCGAGAATTGGATAAGTCGGCTGAACTAATAGGCAACCCTGACGTTATTGTAAGGCGCATTGGCGTAGGGCGTTTTGCAAGGGCAGCATTTACAGCTACGGAAACATCGCGTGGCGGCGGTCGAATTTCGCGAATACTTCGAAGTGCCATTAAAGCAGATGGTATGGAAGTGCCATCTGGTACAGAGTATCTAGATGAAGATGAAACCAGAAGGTCTAAAGAAAGGTATGAGTCGATAGTAAATGTAGCTAACGACGTAATACTAGCGTTAGACGACGGTGGTAAAGTAACATTTATAAATGGTGCTATCGAGGGAATTGCTGGATATAAGCCTGAAGAGATAGTTGGATTAACATTTGACCATTTTGTTCATCCAGAAGATCTAACCGAACTGAACGAAAGATACGAACAATCTTTGAACGGGGACAGTAAACCATACGAAGTGCGGATTGTCGGCAAGGGTGGCGAAAAACGATGGATGCGTGCTTCTAGCAGTATTTTACTAGACAGGGGTAGGACCTGTGGCGTTACTTGTATATTGACAGATATAACTGAACAAAAAAAACTTGAAGAAAAATTAACCTGGCTTAGCCTAGTTGATCCACTAACAGGTTTACATAGCCGGCATTATCTGGAAGAACAGTCCGAAATATTGCGAAATGGTCGACGGTACCCCGTTGGTGTTGTTAATATTGATGTCGATGGGTTGCATGATGTGAATAACAACCTAGGCCACGATACAGGAGATGCGATCTTGGTCGCTGTTGGAGGGATCTTGCAAGATTCGTTTCGTCAAGAAGATTGTGTTGCGCGCGCTGGTGGTGATGAGTTTTTGATACTTCTACCCGAGACTAGTGAAGATGAATTAAGTGAAGTCGTTAAACGAATACAGGATAGATTAGATAAATATAACACCGTGAACCCAAATCTTCCAATATCGCTTTCTATTGGTTCTGCAACCGCACTAGATTCGTCAGGATGGTTTAAAATGCTAAAAACTGCCGATGAATTGATGTACGATAACAAGAGTAGAAACGGCGAAACAAGAAAATCTAGAAGACGCGTGATCGACGGCTTTCAATCTGGTTCGGAATAATAGGTAATTTATAAATTGTTTGGTGCTTTTTCTAATTTAACCTTTACTTCTTTGGTGTCGTTTTTGTGAAGTATTTTAAGCGTCACTGTTCGGCCAACTTGTTTTTGTCGGATTATTGACGAAAACGATTTGGTTGAATCCAATTTTACGCCGTCGATTTCAAGGATAATATCGTTTTCGACGATGCCAGCTTTGTCTGCTGGTGATCCCGGAATAACCGCCAAGTCGTTTGCCGTTGAACCTTTGGAAACCAAGACCCCGTAATCAACTGACAGATTGTTGTTTTCTTTTAAAGTTTCAGTAACTGGAGTAAAGCGAATGCCAATATACGGTCTGATGATTTCTCCCGTTTTTATTACCGATTCTGCAACGCTTTTTACAAGATTGCTTGGCAAGGCAAAACCAATATTTTCTGCGCCGTTTTGAATCGCCACATTTACGCCAATCACATTACCCTTAATATCAAGCAATGGACCACCGGAATTACCAGGGTTTATGGCTGCGTCGGTTTGAATCACGCCATCAAGTTGTTCAGAACTTCCGGCGCCATCACTTGCGGTGATAGATCGCGAAAGTCCAGACACAACCCCCATCGAAATTGAGTTTTGATACTCGGCCAGTGCGTTCCCGATGGCGATTACCGTTTGCCCAAGCTTTATGGTGCCAGAATCGGCAAATGACAGGTATGAAAAGTTATTCCCATCAATCTTAAGTACCGCTACGTCTAGAGTTGAATCTTTCGCAAGAATCTTCGCTGTATATCTTTTGCTACTATTGGTTAATACGGTGTATTCTGCAGTGCTGTCTTCGACAACATGGTTATTTGTAACAATATAGCCATCGGCTGAAACAAAAAAGCCAGATCCCCCGCCAATCTCTTGTTTTTTGGTGCTATTTTGATTCGGCTGGGTCGAATTATCGCCACCGAAATAATAATCAAATGGGTTGTATTGCTCGACAACTGGCATGTCTTTGGAGACAATGATCGAAACAACGGCAGGATTTACTTTTGCAACCACGTTTATGACTTGCGACTCCTCGGCTGCTGTCCCAGTTGGTATCGGTTTTCCGGACTGATAATTATTTAACCTACCGATATTAGTGCCTATCGTCAGCATTCCTGTTGCGACAAGCGCTAAGGTTATTGCCGCCAATACGGCAGTAGTAGCCAGACTGGTGAAAAAGCTAATGGCAATGACCCTCTTATTATTTATAACGGTGGATTTAGTAATTTTAGTCATCTAATCTATCTATTATATATAATTCACATATTTGTGGTCAATATTTATTTCTTATAATAAACATGCTACTCATGGTTGGACCTTGAGCGACACGGTGAGGGGTGTTGCGGTAAGGTAAGTGTATATCTTAACTTTGGTAAATAAGAATATAATATATGTGAATAGTAGACATGTGTTTTTACATAAATTGCGTACGGGCATTCGTTCGCCCATATAATAATCATGTCAAAATAACAGATATAATATACAATTATTTAACGAATTTATTGTTGCTAACTGTCCTGAATGGTCTTAGAACTTGTTCCCGCAACCCTTTGTTAAATGCCAATACGTACACGAATCACATTTATAAACAGACAACTCTAGGTTCATATCCTGCAACATTTGAAAATCAGCGGTTTTTTTGGCCTCTTTTTCGTTTTTGTATTTTCTTTTATTGCAAAATACACTAACGATAGAACGCGATTGATGTTTTGTAGTTCTATTTTTTCTTGGCACGATTGTATTATAACAATAAGATGTAAAATTGGTTTACTACTCGATTCAAAACCAATAAATAATTACTAACTTTGGATCAAGCACGAACCGTCATTTAGTCCTTTCGGAAACTTTGCGAGGCAAAGCTGACGGTTCGTGGATGATTGATTGCAATACTTCTGAACCGTTCAGGGGTTGAGGTTCGCGTTGATCCGATTCCAGTTCCGCACTAGGTCACCTTTGGTCAAGTCGCGTCCAATGACCAGACGGTCAACACCAGCTGATATTGCACCAAATGGTGTTGTGATTCGCGCCTGGTCGTCAGCCGAGCTGCCCGGCAAACGGATACCAGGGGTGTTGAGCTGAATCAAGTCGAATGCTGGCTCATCACGGATGGCGACGGCCTCTTTTGCAGAACACACCATGTCGGTGAATCCAGCGTCGATCAACATCTCGGTGTACACCAAGACCTGATCGATTGGTGTGCGACCGTTAAACTCACGAGCGACCATCGGCTCGTCCTTGCTGGTCAGCACTGTGACCGCACAAGGTCGTGTTCCCACGTCGCGACAGACGTCGGCGAAGCGCTTCAACGCGTCG
>Ga0172369_10000372_pt1 | contig 67892 bp, 42 predicted proteins | sample LakKiv25m_FD_114539 | JGI IMG/M metagenome (GOLD analysis project Ga0172369, IMG submission 114539) | Freshwater microbial communities from Kabuno Bay, South-Kivu, Congo - kab_022012_11.25m | ecosystem: Environmental > Aquatic > Freshwater > Lake | place: Democratic Republic of the Congo... | reverse complement strand
TTTGTCGCTTTTAAAATTTTAAATTTTTTATTATGGAAACAAAGAATATTGGAAACAAAATTACAGAAGCAAGAAAGAAATTAAACATTTCACAAGCACAACTTGCTGAAAATCTATTTATTATCGCACAGGCGGTTGGTAAGTGGGAGCGTGGTGAATCAATGCCCGACATAATTACTTTAAACCGACTTGCTGAAATTCTGGGTGTTGATTTAAACTATTTTTCTGATAGATTTCAAACATCTGTGTCTGAAAAATCAACACTTGAAAATTCAGAAAAGTTTTCAGGAATTCAACAAAAAAACAAAGAATGGGATCTATCAAAACTCAGTTTAGTGGATAGTGATTTTTCCGGGCTGAAAAATCTTCATGAGAAACTGAGTTCAACAAATATTCAAAAGTGCTTATTTATTGGTTCAGAAATTTCAGGACTTACGCTTTCGAATAATAATGTCTCTAACTGTGACTTTACAAATTCTAACATCACCAATAGTAAAATTCTGAATTCAATATTGAGTAAAAATATTTTCAATAAATGTTTACTTACCAATTCAGTATTTTCAAAAAGTTATCTTGAAAATTGCAATTTCACACAGGCTGATTTGTCAGGAGTAGAATTTAATATGGGCGGTTTCGGTAACAACATAATTCTCAATGCAAAATTGAAGGGTACAAGCTTTATCGAAATGGGTATGCAGGATATAGTTTTTGAAGGTATTATTGAAGATTGCAGGTTCGAAAATTGTAGCTTTTATCATGTCAAATTTCAAAATGCTACTATTCTTAAAACTTTCTTTAAAAACAATAAGAAATTTAAAAGGGTCAAGTTTGAAAATTGTAAAGTTGATAAACTGACATTTGCCTTTTTAAAAAACAATCTGGCAGATATGACAGGTATTACATTGATACCCTGATAATTTATGGAAATGTTGAAAAGTTATTGTATTCAATATGGTAATAATCAGGATGAAAATAGATTAGTAATTTATTGCATAAAATTTGGCAGAAAAAAGCAATCATTTTAAATAGAATTTATGAACGTTGATTTTAGAGACAGCTTACAAATTGGTGATTTAAAGCTAAGCAATAGGGTAGTGATGGCTCCACTAACACGTAGAAGGTGTCCAGATGATGGTGTACCTTCTGCTATGAATATTGAATACTATGCTCAGCGTGCATCAGCAGGGCTTATTATTGCTGAGGCAACCAATATTTCACCTTATGCTAAGGGATATCCTGATACACCGGGTATATTCACAGAAAGACAAATTAACGGTTGGAGTAAATTAACTGAAGTTGTGCATAATAATGGAGGCCTGATTTTTATACAATTATGGCATACCGGTAGGTTTTCACATCCAAAACTGCAACCGAATGGTGAACGACCAATGTCAGCATCATCAATTGCTTTTGATGCGATGATAAATACTGGAAAAAGACATGAAAAGCTTGTATTACCCCGTGAAATGACCATCAGAGATATTATTCAGACTGTGAAGGATTTTAAAAATGCCTCTAAAAATGCAAAACTTGCAGGATTTGATGGAATAGAAATTCATGGGGCCAATGGCTATCTGATTGATCAGTTTTTACAGGATGGTACAAATCATAGATCAGATGATTTTGGTGGTGATTTAGTTAATAGATTCAGGTTTTTAAAGGAAATATTAGAAGAATGCATTGCTGACTGGGGTAACAACAGGGTAGGTCTGCGGCTTTCACCATCCGGCATTAAAAATGGAATGTCTGACAGCAACGCTACTGAACACTTTTTTCAAATAATTTCTTTATTAAATTCATTTCCTATGGCTTACCTTCATTTGATTGAACCATTAATGCCAGTTGACAACTTGAAAAATTACCAGAAAAAAGTTTATCTTTACTTCAGGAAATTCTGGAAAGGTACCCTAATCGCTAATGGAAATATTAGTCCGGATGAAGCAGGTAAAATTTTATCCAATAGACAGGCAGACCTGATTGCCTTTGGAAGACTTTTTATATCAAATCCTGATCTGGTGTACCGTCTGATAAATAAACTGCCGTTAAATGATTATGATAGCAATACCTTTTATGGTGGTGACAATAAAGGATACACTGACTATCCTTTTTATAAAGCCCCATCATAATAACAACTGAATAATAAATAAAAACTAAATTTGCTGCATGTTAACAATAGATGTAATAAAAAAGTTTTTACAGATATTGCTGATTATTGTAATGTTTGAAAGTCCAATAAATTCACAGACTACAGATAGTATAATTTTACAGCCTGAACTGAATGTGGAATTATGCATTATTGATTTTCCTTATTTTTCTGATGCAGTCAATACGGTGTGTGAAGGTAAACCATATTTTGGAGGATATTTTGCGGCATTTGCCAATCCATCTATGCATCAATCATTAAGCCTGACATCAAGTCTCTACAGTGGATTACATTATGGTATTAACAAACTTTTCAGGTTTAATGCGGATAAAAGCATGAGTTTTATGAAAAAATTCTTATACAACTTTACTGTTATCGGTGCTGATTGGTTGCTGCTTAGTGCACCAGGATTTGATGGATGGCTGCATGAAGAATATCACAGGGCTGTAATGACCCGTTTTCAGGTAAATAGTTTTAACGATATGAATTTATATCCCCTGTTTGAATCGGCTGTTAGTGTTAGTCATGTTAAAGATATAGACCTGGTCAGGTTAAAGCAGGAAAGTCCTTCAGATTTTGTCAGAATGCATGTTGCTGGTATAGAAGGAGAGTATCTTTTAGTGGACGATTTGCAAAAGAAAAATTTTTTTTATGACCAATTTTTACCTCATGAATTTATTTCGTTACTGGCAACTATTAATTCAATTTCTTATGTAAGAATATGTTCACAAGCTGAAGTTATTGATCCTGAAACTGATTATTATAATAAGACAGAAACGGATGTTGAGGAACGTGACTTTACAGGTTTTGATTTTTTGGCTTATACATATGACCTTTTCAGACCAAATGAAGCATATCAGAATAGAGGTATCCATCCTTTGGGAAATGGTATTGACCGTTATATAAAAACAACCGACCTTACCACTGAAGAACTTGATTATTTGTGGATGCAGGGAAATCTTCAATGGTTGAACATAGTGTCACCAATGTTATTTGGTTTCAGACAAATTGCTTTTCCACGTTTTGGATTTTATGGCAACTTTGCATTACACCATTATCTTACCTCATTTGGTAACGATATATCATGCAATGTATTTATTAAAACGATAAAAAATAAGTTTATTTTCAGCTATCATCATTTTCAAAATTATGAAAGGTCATTTCCGGCAATAGAAATGCAAATGATTGATGTTTATAAAAAAATAGGTTCCTATCATTTAATTTACACACCTCGCATTATCCTTGGTTTTCAACCATATCATCAAGCATTTAAAACGCTGAAATCAGATTTTTTAGGTTTGGCAGAGTGCTGTGCAGAAATAGTATTCGATCATTTTGCACCATTTATTGAGCTTTCAGCGAAAACAAACTGCTGGGTAGCGGGAAACGAGTTCCTTAGTTCAAATTTCAGTATGAGATTTGGCTTGAAATTGAGGTTTTAATCGTGGTAAAACCACTGATGTGTATAAGTCAAGGCTGACTTTTCTTATTAATCAAGGACTTTCAGAATTATCCACATTTCCACATTTTATACAATGTAGAGGTGTATAAATTGTTTGGAAAATGAAGCTGAAATTTTTGGAATTCTGATTTTATCGATAGTACTTTTGTATCATCAGGTAAGCATAAATTAGTTCTTTTAAAGCCTGGAGCAAAAAGTAAAAAGGTGAGAACCTTGTGAAATTTGTTCGGATCTTGTGACTGCAGCAATGCAGAAATCAAGGTCAGCGATTGAAGCCAGGGGCAAAGCCTCAGCGCATTTATGCAATGATGCAATGTACCGGGATGGAAGAAATTTCATCTGGCTAAGAAAGATGAGCCCTTGTATGATGATTCGAAAGAAGATTCAGTATGGTTCAGCAACGGTTGTTGCCATTGAAAAATGGGCAAAAGCCACTTTCAAAGCAGCTTTGGAGAATGACTAATGGCTGTAACAAGTCATCAGACAGTAATCCGCAGTTAGTTTTTACCGAATGGTAGAAACTGATAAAGCTTGTTGAAAAAGAGCCGGATTTGGTCAATGTTGTAACAGGCATTGTATCTGTTGGCATGGTGAATGCATGATTCGAAAGAATTTTTAACACCGGTGTACTAATTGAACGTAGCCTGGCATTTGGTAGTTACTACGGTAATTGGCAGATGAAAAGGGAAGTTATCGAGCAGATGGCTTCCCTTTTACGTTTATAATAATCTCAAGTTCCATGATTAGTCAGTAACCAACACATTTGAAAATAAAATTATTTTTAGATTTATTAAAAATAATGAACTTTGAAGATTAATTAATTATCCGAAAATTGCTTCAATACTTAAAATCTTTCATCAATGAACTGGCGAGTATAACCATTGAAATGGCGCCTTACATTTTGTTAGGTTTTTTATTCGCAGGTTTTCTGCATGTTTTTATTAAACCAAGACCATTTATAAAATATTTTGGTCAAAACAATTTTAGGTCTGTTGTTTATGCTGCAATTTTTGGAATCCCACTTCCATTATGCTCATGTGGTGTTATTCCAACAGGTATTTCACTAAAAAAACATGGAGCTTCAGATGGTGCAACTGTTTCGTTCCTGATTGCCACACCTCAGACTGGTGTTGATTCTATTATGGCAACCTGGTCATTAATAGGTTTGCCTTTTGCTATAATCAGGATAGTTGTTGCTTTTTTCACAGCTTTGGCAGGTGGAATTCTGGTAAATATGTTTAAAAATAATGTAAATAACAAAGATTCGGTTTACTTTGATAAAGATCCTATTGAAATAGAAAAATCAAACTTAGAGAATCCGTTTTTGAAGATGTTAAAATATGCTTTTTTTGACTTCATTCAAGACATTGCTAAGTGGTTAGTTATCGGACTGGCAGTTGCTGCCTTGATTTCCTTATTGATTCCCGACAATTTCTTTGTTAAGTACATTGGCAATCAATACCTTGAGATGCTGATGATATTGATAGTATCGATACCATTGTATATTTGTGCAACAGGGTCTATTCCTATTGCTGCTATGTTGTTAATGAAAGGAATGTCACCAGGAGCAGCATTGATATTCCTGATGGCAGGACCTGCAACAAATGCTGCAACAATCACTGTGTTAGGAAACAAGTTGGGAAGCAAAACACTTATCTTGTATTTAATATCAATTACAACTGGGGCTTACCTTTCAGGATTACTGATTAATAATTTTTTCAGTCGTGATTATTTGTTATCGTCTATCAACATGAAATACATTCATACATTTCACCTCCACAATAGTTTTAGCTGGTTCAGCATTATTTGTGCAATGGTTTTCAGTATATTAACCTTATATTCATTATTGGTGAAATACAATATTATTAAAATGAAAAGAGCAAATTCTGATAATAAATCAATTAATATGAATTCAATAGAAATTACAGTAAAAGGAATGACCTGTAGCCACTGTAAGGCAAATGTTGAAAACAATCTTAAAAAGATATCAGGTATTGAAAATGTATCTGCTGACCTTGTTAACAACAAGGTTAAAATCAGTGGAGATTCAATAAAGCTTGATGAAGTTGAAAAAACAATTACCAGTTTAGGCTATCAGTTCGTTGGAAAAGCAGAATAAAAATCCTGCTAAGGCATAACATGAATAAAAACTGGAAGACTATGCTCGGTACCTTTTATATTCTTAGCCTTTATTGTCATGATGAAGTTTGAGTGATCATTTACAATAAAAACAAATGTATCGGCAAAAGTAATCTCATTGCTTGCCCCATTGAATGAGTTTAAGTAAATAGTACTATCTTTTGAGTTTTTGATTTCAATGCTTGAATACGAGACTATTTTAACATCAGATACTTTATATCTGATATGCATAGTATCACCATTGTAAAATAAAGGGCTTTGTGTTTTTGGTTCAATCAGTTGAATTAAAGGGTATTCATTGTTTCTTTGACATTCAGATGCTAAAAACACTGGGAAAGAAATAATTACAATAAAGAAAATAAGAAATTCCTGAATTTTCATTGTTTATTTTAGTGCAAATTTATATCATTATAAATAAATACTAGTGAAAGCTATTAATTTGCATGTTATAAAAAATATTCTAATTTCGCACCTTGATTTGAAATGTATTTTATTTAAAATTTAATAAGTGATTCAGATGAAAAAGTATTTTATTGTATTATTATTACTGGGCTTTGTTGCACACGCACAAGAACTCAGGAAAGACATCGAAAAACCAATAACAGATCAGTCAATGGTTGTCGATAAAACAAATTATATATTTGATTATACACCATCAAAAGCAATTGTATTTAAACCACTGGAGGCACCTGAATGGAAACTCAGAGCTGCCAGTAATAGCTATCCCAGAACTCTCATCGGCAAATCACAATATGGTTTACAAACAAATGCTTCAATAGCAAGACGTGTTATTTTGTATGATGATGGCAAAATATCTACTACTTTTACCACATCACCTGACATTAATCCCTGGAATACAAGAGGTTCAGGTTACAATCACTTTAATGGAACAAGTTGGTTTGGTGTTATTGAAAACAGAATAGAAACCTTTAGAAGTGGATGGCCAAATCTTACTGTTTATAATGATGGTGTCAACACTATTGAACAAATTGTATCTCACTATGCTGAAGCAGCAGGAGGTAGTGGAGGATATTCTCTTAATACCAATGGAGGAATTGGCTCAACAACATGGTCAGAAATTTCAAAAGATAAAGGGACAGGCCCTATTTGGGCTCGTACTGCACAATCGGGTGATTATCTGTATATTATCGGTAATTATTCTGATACTAACGTTATTAAAAATGGTGTGAAAAGACCTTTTGTTTACAGCAGATACAATCTCAAAACAAACACATGGGTTGATGATAAGGTCACCTTACCAAATTATAATGATAAATTGTTTGCTTATGGCAATGGTGACAATTATTCTATAGATGCACAAGGAAAGTATGTTTCTATTGTTTTGTCACAACGACTTGGAATGACAGTTATGTGGAAGTCGGAAGACTATGGTGCCACATGGAAGATGATTTATGTAGAGCAATTTGAATTACCTGTTCCTAAATTTCTTGGCGATACAAATTATTTCTGGTATGGCGATGGTTCTGTGAATGTTGTAATCGATAAAAACAATGTTTCCCATGTTTTTCAGGGAATCACAATGGGCTTTACTTATGACCCATCAGTTACTGATGGTTCTTTCAGATATTATCCGACTTCAAATGGTATGATGTATTTCAATGATATTGGAGAACCTGATTCTTCACTTGTTTATGATACATTTTATAAAGACACTACTGTATATCGTTTGTGGGTTGATGGAAATGTTGCCCAGCAAATTCATTATATGAAGAAACAATCATATTGGTACAAATTAAACACATTAGATACTACTTTAGTGCAAATACCCAAAAAATCGATTTCGCTGAAGTTATATAATAATAAAAATAAACCTTTCGAAGCAACAAATCTTACAGTTTGGCCAACATATTATTTTGTTACAAAATGGGATACATTAACAGGAACTGCAATTGATTCAACACTGGTTCCACCAGACTCAGTTATTACACTTGATTCATTTATTGTTGAAATTGTTGATAAAATTACTTCACATTATGACTATTTTACAACTTATCCAAATCATGGAATCATTCCTACTGCAAAGGTTCTTGACCGAAATCAAAATGGCAGGATTGACATAGAGCAGCCAACATGGGATCCTCAGGCATCAATGGGAGGCAGGTATGGAAGTACAGCATTGGTCACCATGCCTCAGGCAGCATTTGATGATGTAGGAAATATATTCCTGGTTTACTCAGCACCTGTTGAGGAAGCTATTTCACCTATAAATGGTGAAAACTATAGAGATATTTATGTGATTTATTCAAAAGATGGAGGTAAAACGTGGAGTCCTGCACAGAATATTTCAAATAACCCCGTGATGGAAAATGTGTTCGGTCATGTTGCAAAAAAATGCGATAATTATCTTCATTTTTATTATCAGGAGGATGAAGAGCCTGGCACAGAAGTTCAGAATGGTGATCAACCAACTATCAATTACATTTTCTATCTCAGAATACCTGTTGCTGATATTTTAAATGATTTAGTTGGAACAGGTGCAGGCTCATCAATTGAGGAAAACAAGAATGTTAATATTGTATTAAATGGTGTTTATCCGAACCCATTTACCTACGAATCTGCTGTTAACTTCACTTTAAATAATACATCAGATATTCAAATTACAATTTTTGATATGTTAGGTAAAAAAGTTTCAGAAAACTTTTATTCAAATATTGCCTCAGGGACACATGATTTACCAATAAATGCATCGGGTTTGAATTCAGGTACTTATATTTTGTCATTGACAAGCAATGCCGTTGTTGTAACCTCAAGATTATTAGTAAAGTAAATTTTTTATTTAAAATTATAGCGGTTTCCGTAAGGAAACCGCTTTTTTTTTTCGCAAGTTTTTTATACAATATTGTCTTATAAGCAAATCATTAAAATTATAAGTTTATGAAATTAAAAGTATTAAACGTAATATCAGGTATATTTTTATTAAGTCTGATATTATCATCAAATGTTTTAGCACAGAATAAAGCAGGTCATTGTTCAAGGCAAGAAGGAAAATCTTTTGGCCCGCATAACATGATAGCTAATTTGTCAGAAGATCAACAGAAAAAAATAGATGCTTTGCATTTGAAACACATGAAGGAAGTTACTGACCTGAAAAATCAGATTATGTTAAAGAAAGCTGAATTAAGGATACTTGAAACATCTGAAAAACCTGACAAGGCAAGTATTGATAAAAAAATTGACGAAATAATGGCATTAAAAACACAGATAGCAAAAAAACATGCAGCATTAAAGCAGGAGATTAGAGCATTACTTACAGAAGAACAACGTATTATCTTTGATTCACATAAGGGCAGAGGACCAAAACCTGGTTGTTTGAGAGGAAACGATGATGATGATGACTCTCCTGGACCGAAACCGCAACAAGGACCTGTAAAATAATTTCATTTAGATATTAAGTGAAGCCGGAATAAATACCCGGCTTTTTTTATTCTACATACAGTACCAGTCCTTTTAAATACTCACTTTCAGGATGATAAATACTTACAGGATGGTCAACAGGTTGTGACAAGCGATGTAATATCCTGATTTTCCTGTCTGTTTCAATAGCAGCCGCCCTGATTGTATTTTCAAATAGTTGTCGATCGACAGCTTGAGAACAGGAAAAAGTAAAAACGATAGTGCCTTTTTTTACCTTATTAAATACAGATGCATTTAGAGTTTTGTAACCAATTGTTGCTTTATGCCTCATATCAATATGTTTGGCAAAAGCAGGAGGATCAATGATGATAATATCATAGTCAAACTTTTTGCCTTTGATAAATTCAAATACATCGGAGCAATATGCAATATGTTTATCAGAATTCAAATTATTAATGGAAACATTTCTTGTACACAATTCAATAGCATATTCAGATGAATCAACAGAATGAACAAGTTTAGCTCCAGCCTTTAAAGCATATATCGAAAATGCTCCTGTATAAGAAAAAGTATTTAAAACTGATTTGTCTTTCGAATATGTTGAAAGCAAATGTCTATTTTCCCTCTGGTCAATAAAAAAACCTGTTTTTTGGCCTTTTTCAAAGTCAACAATAAACCTATGACCATTTTCTGTTACTTCCGATTGAAAAACTTGTTGATTGCTTGTATTAATAATAAAATCAGGTTTTTGTTCATCCTCTTTCTCATGTATTAAGTAGTCTTTACTTTTATCAAACACAGCATTTAATTTACTTTTATAAATATGCAATAAAACTTCGGCAATAACATTTCTTAAGTAATATATGCCAGAAGTATGTGCCTGAAAAACTGCTATATTATTATATAAATCAACAATTAAACCTGGTATTCCATCACCTTCAGCATGTATAAGCCTGAAAACATTTAAGTTGTCCCTGAACTTTATGTTTACTGACTCTCTGTATTCTTTAGCGTTGATAATTTTTTGATACCAAAAATCATCATTAATTTTTGTCTTAGTAAAGGAAAGCATTCTGACAGCAATACTTCCTGATTGATAATATCCACATCCAAGAAACTCGTTTTTATTGGAATAAATATCCACAATTTCACCTTCGTAAATCTTAGCTTCAGTATTGGCAATTGCACCTGAAAACACCCATGGATGATGCCTTCTCAGACTTTGTTCTTTGCCTGGTTTTAAAATAATACGCTTATAATCCATTAAAAGGCCATGATTATTTTGCAGCCAATTTAGTAAAACTGACCTTTGGATTTTTAAATCTGCATTTTAAATTTATCAAAATCTTTATCTTTACCGCTTTAAAAACTATTATAAATATGAATTTCAAAAGGTTTTCAGTACTAATAATTATTGCAGTTTACTCAATTTATTCTCCGGTTTTTGCCCAGCAAACAGAAAAAGTTAAAGAACCATCATTAAAGGAAATTAACCTTGAAGATCTTTGGTTTAATTTCAGTTTTTATTTTCAATCTGGTTTTGATGAATTCATCTCAATGAAAGATGGTTTACACTATTCTGTTCTTGAAGAAAATGGCCTCAACCAATATGATTATGCTAAAGGTGAATTATCGAAAGTAATAGTAAGTATTGATGAATTTAAACGCGTTGGTATAAAAAATACGTCATCAATTTCAAATTATACTTTTTCAAATGATGAAACTAAAATATTATTGGAAACAAATCGTGAAGCCATCTACAGGCATTCTTATTATTGCATCGCTTCTGTATATGACCTCAATACTAAAAAACTAACAGAAATAAATAATGGTAATAAAGTAAAACTACCTGAAATTTCTCCTGACGGGAAATATGTCAGTTTTATTCGCGATAACAATTTAATAATCTTTGACTTATTGTCAAAAACTGAAACAATTATTACTAATGATGGAGAAATAAACAAAATAATAAATGGTTCACCCGACTGGGTGTATGAAGAAGAATTCAGCTTTTCAAAAGCCTATTTTTGGTCATCCGACAGTAAAAAAATTGCTTGGATACGTTTTGATGAATCAGGTGTGAAAGAATGGTCAATGACAATTTGGGGCGATCTTTATCCTGAAGAATACAAATACAAATATCCTAAAGCAGGTGAAGATAATTCGAAAGTTAGTGTTCACATCTATTTTCTTGACTCTAAAATGTCCAGTAAAGTTGAGCTTGGTCAGGAAGATGATATTTACATTCCACGCATTATGTGGACAAAAAATCCTGATGAATTATGTATTCTGAAACTTAATCGACTTCAAAACAAACTTGACTTTTTATTGTATAATTCAAAAACTTCTCAAGCATCTGTCTTTTTATCTGATGAAAATAAATATTATTTAGACATTACGGATGACTATTATTTTACTTGTAAGCAATCAACTCAAAAGTCCTCTAAACAATTATGCAGCAATCAAAACAAATATTTTTTCTTTTTAAGTGAACAGGAAGGTTTTAATCAGATTTACTACTATGACTTTGATCTTAAACAAAAAATTAAGATGACAAATGGTGAATTTGATGTGGTGAAAATTTATGGAGTTGATGAAATGAATGGTAAAGTTTATTATCAGGCGGCTGCTGAAAAACCTATTAATAAAGAAATTTATTCAATTACCTTAAAAGGAAAAGCAGAAAGAATCGGTAGAAACAAGGGTACCGCAGATGCATATTTCAGCAATGGATTTAAGTATTGTGTTATCGGATGGTCAGATGGAAATACACCATATATTACTGAAATATTCAATGAAAAGGGAAGAAGTATAAGGGAAATAAATGATGGTTCTAATGAAAATTCAATACTTAAAAATTACTATTTTCCTAAAAAGGAATTTTTTACTATCACCACTTCCGCTGGTGTAGAACTAAATGCATGGATGATAAAACCACATAATTTTACTGAGGGAAGAAAATATCCTGTATTAATGTATTGTTACGGTGGGCCCGGTAGCAATACAGTAAATAATGAATGGGACTATCTTGACATGTGGCACAGAATGATTGCCTCTAAAGGGTATATTGTTGTTTCTGTTGACAATAGGGGAACAGCATTCAGAGGTAACGAATTTAAAAAATGTACATACAAACAATTAGGAAATCTTGAAGTAAACGACCAGATTGAAGCAGCAAATTACCTTTCAGGATTGCCATATATTGACAATGAAAGAATCGGAATATGGGGATGGAGCTTTGGTGGGTATCTGTCATTATTATCCATATTAAAAGGCAGTGGAGTATTTAAAATGGCTATAGCTGTAGCACCTGTAACTAACTGGCGCTATTACGATAATATTTATACTGAAAGGTTTATGCAAAAACCACAAGACAATCCAGAGGGATATGACGAAAATTCTCCGGTAAATTTTGTTAAAAATCTCAAAGGAAAATTACTAATCATACACGGAACATCTGATGACAACGTTCATGTTCAAAATACAATGGAAATAGTTAAAGCACTCAACAATGCAAACAAACAATTTGATATGCATTTGTATCCCAACAAAAATCATGGAATTTATGGTGGAGCAACACGTTACCATTTGTTCACTAAGATCACTAATTATATTTACAATAATTTATAAACCAATAATTTACAATTAAAATTTAATTTTTATGACAGAGAAAAAAATGAATCTTAGAGATTCTAAAGCTGCACGATGGACAGCTTTAGGAGTTGTAGCATTCACAATGTTATGTGGTTATTATTTAGCCGATGTTATGGCTCCTTTAAAACCTTTGCTTGAAAGTCAAAAAGCATGGACAAGCACTGAATATGGATTTTTTACCAGTGCATATGGATGGTTTAACGTATTTCTTCTGATGCTTATATTAGGAGGAATTATTCTCGACAAAATGGGAGTAAGATTTACAGGTGTTATGGCTGCATCAATCATGGTAGTTGGAACAGCAATTAAATATTGGGCAATATCAACGCACTCTTTAGATGGAATGACTTTATTTGGCTGGAAAGCACAGGTGATGGTAGCAGCAATAGGATTTGCTACATTTGGTGTTGGAGTAGAGATAGCAGGAATCACAGTTTCTAAAATAATCGTTAAATGGTTTAAAGGCAAGGAGCTTGCTTTAGCAATGGGTCTTGAAATGGCAACTGCCCGAATGGGTACTGCACTGGCATTATCAACATCAGCACCTATAGCTAAAGCACTTGGCAATGTTGCAGTTCCAGTTTTAATTTGCCTTATTATGTTATGTATCGGGCTTATTGCATTTATTGTTTATACTGTTATGGATAAAAAACTTGACAAATCTATTGCTGCTGATAATGATGCTAAAGTTCCAGAAGCTGAAGAAGAGTTTAAAGTATCAGATATTAAAATGATATTAACAAATAAAGGTTGGTGGTATATCGCAATTTTATGTGTTTTGTTTTATTCTGCAGTTTTTCCGTTTCTTAAATATGCAGCTGATTTAATGGTTAATAAATTTGGTGTTAAAGAGTCATTAGCAGGTATAATTCCAGGACTTTTACCCTTTGGTACAATGATACTTACGCCCACCTTTGGCAACCTTTATGATAGAAAAGGCAAGGGTGCAACGATAATGATTTTAGGAGCTATTTTATTAATATTTGTACATGCAATGTTTTCAATTCCAATTCTTGATAATTGGTTCTTTGCTATTTTCCTGATTGTGATTTTAGGAATTGGATTTTCATTAGTACCTTCAGCCATGTGGCCTTCAGTTCCTAAAATTATACCTGAAAAGCAATTAGGAACTGCTTATGCATTAATTTTTTGGGTACAGAATTGGGGTTTAATGGGTGTTCCTGCTCTTATTGGCTGGGTATTGGATAAATATTGCATTACTGGTTCAAAAATGGTTGATAATGTGGAAGTACATACTTATAACTATACCTATCCCATGTTGATTTTTATGACCTTAGGAATTCTTGCTCTTGTCTTTGCCTTTTTATTAAAAAATGAAGATAAAAAGAAAGGATATGGACTACAGCTTCCAAACATTGAAAAAAAGTAGTCATCGTTGTTCAAACAGGTAATATGTTTCAACAAATTGAATGAAACAAACATTTCCTGAGTATAAAAAAATCAATATTTTTGCAGTAGAGTAAATATTAATGCTATTTTATTTATTCTCAATAAATGCAAATTAGCTATTAACAATTTTGAATGGAAGAATTTAAGGGAAGAGTTGTCAATGTTGATGTTAATGATCAAATGAGATCAGCCTACATTGACTATTCAATGTCAGTAATTGTTTCAAGAGCACTTCCTGACGTTAGAGATGGGTTAAAACCTGTACATAGACGTGTTTTATTCGGTATGCGTGAATTAGGTTTGTTACACAACAAACCATTTAAAAAATCAGCAAGAATAGTTGGAGAGGTATTAGGAAAATACCATCCTCATGGAGACACAGCAGTTTATGATTCTATGGTTCGTATGGCACAACCTTGGAGCCTCAGGTATCCATTGGTTGATGGACAAGGAAACTTTGGCTCTGTTGACGGTGATAGTCCTGCTGCAATGAGGTACACTGAAGCTCGCTTAAAAAGAATTGCCGAAGAACTTTTATCTGACCTTGACAAACAAACAGTTGATTTTAAGCCTAATTTTGATGATTCATTGGAAGAACCTGTAGTATTGCCTGCTGCATTTCCTAATTTATTAGTAAATGGCTCATCAGGTATTGCGGTTGGTATGGCTACCAATATTGCACCACATAATTTATCTGAAGTTATCGATGGTATTATTGAGTATATCAACAATAAAGATATTTCCATTGATGAGTTAATGCAATACATTAAAGCACCCGATTTTCCAACCGGAGGTATTATTTATGGTTACAATGGTGTAATTGAATCCTTTAAAACTGGCAAAGGTAGAATTGTAATTCGAGCACGTGCAGAAATCGAAACCCTTAACAATGGAAAACAACAAATTATTGTTACTGAACTTCCTTATCTGGTCAACAAGGCACAAATGATAGCAAGAACAGCTGAACTCGTTAATGAAAAAATTATAGAAGGTTTAGCTGACCTAAGAGATGAGTCTGACAGGGATGGAATGCGTATTGTCTATGAGCTTAAAAGAGATGCCAATGCACAAGTAGTATTAAATAATCTTTTTAAGCATACCCAACTGCAATCAACATTTAGTGTCAATTCAATAGCACTGGTAAAAAATAGACCAAGAAATCTAAATCTAAAAGACTTTATTGTTTATTTTGTTGAACATAGACATGAAGTAGTAATCAGAAGGACAAAATACGAATTAAATGAAGCTGAAAAACGTGCTCATATCCTTGAAGGATTACTAATTGCTCTTGATAATATTGATGAAGTCATTGAATTAATACGTAAATCAAGCACAACTGAACAAGCAAAATCTGAACTTATGGAACGGTTTGCTTTATCAGATATCCAGGCAAAAGCAATACTCGAAATGAGATTGCAAAGATTGGTAGGCTTAGAACGTGATAAATTAAGACAGGAATACAATGAAATAATGGAACTTATTGAAAAGCTAAAAGCTTTGCTGGCCGATGAGAACCTGCGTATGAACCTGATAAAAAATGAATTACTGGATATAAAAAGCAGATATGGTGATGAAAGAAAAACTGAAATTGTTCATTCAGCAGATGATATTAATATTAAGGACACCATCCCAAATGAAGAATTTGTAATTACAATTACCCACAATGGCTATATTAAAAGAACTCTGTTGGCAGATTACCGTACTCAAAAACGTGGAGGAAGAGGTTCAAAAGCAGCAAGTTATCGCGATGATGATTTTATACGTCATATCTTTGTAACTAAAGCACATAACTATCTTCTACTTTTTACCAACAGAGGAAAATGCTATTGGTTAAATGTTTATGAAATACCTGAAGGAGAGAAACATACAAAAGGACGTTCTATCCAAAATCTGATACAACTTGAAGCGAATGAAAGTGTAAAAGCATTTTTATCTGTTGAGGACCTCGAAAATGAAGAGTACATTAATAATACCTACATTGTTTTTGCCACAGCAAAAGGGATTATTAAAAAAACACCACTTGAAGCATATTCAAGACCACGTCATGGAGGAATAATTGCTATCAGCATTAATGAAAATGATGAGCTTATTGAAGCAATTAAAACAGATGGTCAATCGTGGTTAATGCTTGGGTCACTTTATGGTCAGGCAGTTCGATTCAATGAGAAAGAAGTCAGACCAATGGGTAGAAATGCTACCGGAGTGAGAGGAATACGACTGACAAAACATCAGGACGACAGAGTAGTAGGTCTGTTAACAGTAAATGACGAGTCTGAAGCAATAATGTCAATCACTGAAAATGGATATGGTAAACGAAGCCCTCTATCAGAATATAGAATTACTAAACGGGGAGGCAAGGGTGTTAGAACACTGCTTATTACAGGTAAGACTGGCAAATTAATTGCGATCGGGAATGTAATAGAAGAAGAAGAATTGATGATTATCACTAAATCTGGTCTTGCCATACGTTTACATGTGAAAAATGTAAGAATTATGGGGCGTTCCACACAAGGGGTTCGTCTTATAAGACTGCTCGAAGGTGATGAAGTTGTCAGCGTTGCACGGGTATTTACAGAAACTGAAGAAGAGGATGTTGACAGCAACAATGATTCTTTGATCATTTCACAGGAAGAACAGGAAATGGAAGAAATTATTGATGCTGAAGAACCAGATATAGATGATGAAAAAGACAATGATGATGAATTAGAGAACTAATGGATAAAAAATTTAATGTAAATAAATGATTAACTATAATTTATAAATTTAAGTATATGAAAATCAAGAATTCACTTCTGGCACTGATCGTTATGGTTACCATTTCGAATCACCTTATTGCGCAGCCCTCAACGAGGACAACTGCATGGAATTATTTTAAAGAAGGACAAATAGCAAAAGCAAAAGAGGCAATAGATGCTGCATCTGTCAATGAATTAACTGCAATTGACCCGAAAACATGGCATTTTAAAGCACTCATTTACAGAACTTTATCTGCTACAAATGATTCAATTCTTAAGGGTTTGTGTAAAGATGCTTTAACTGAAACATTTGAAGCAGTAAAAAAATCAAATCAGTTTGATGCAAAAAAAACTTTCAAATCGGATAATAATCTTATTTTAAAAGACCTTTGTTTACTTTTATTTAATGATGGGGTAGAAGGTTACAATGGGGGAGTGCAAAGCATAAGCAGCAATCCTGATTTAGCAAAAAAAAGTTTTAACAAGGCATTATACAGGTTCGACCAGTTTATGCAATCTCTTAAAATGATGGAAAAAGATTCAATGAGTGTTATTTTAGAACTTGCAAAATTTAAAATTGACCATCGTGATGTTTATTATTATGCAGCTAACAGCGCAAATCAAACAGGGGATAAAGCAAAGGCAGTCAGTTTGTTTGAAGGACTTGTTAACTCAAAATATAGTGGTTATGCTACTTATGGTACACTGGCCGACCTTTACATGGAGAAAAAAGATACTGCTGCAGCATTAAAGGTAATTGAAAAAGGTAAACTTTATAATACTGATAAAGAAGAACTTAAAAACCTGACATTGAAAGAACTCCAGATATATCAGATGGCAGGTAAACTTAACGAACTTACTGCAAAACTGCAGAAAGCACTAAATGATGATCCAAATAATCCTAATTTGCTTATTACATTAGGTGAATCTTATTATACTATTTCAGAAAAACTAAGTGAAGAGAAGAAATATACAGAAGCTGAATCATACAGAAATCAGGCAATTGAAATATATCTTAAATCTTTGGCTTTGTTGCCAGATACTGAAACAGAACTTAGATTTTTACTGAATAATAAGATTGGAACTATTTATTATAATGTTGGCGTTGACTATTATAATCAATCGGTTTTAAAAGAAAATGAAAACAGGGAAAAAGAACTTAAAGAGTTATACATGAAGTATTTTGATATGGCAATTCCATATCTTGAAAAATCAATGGAAATTAATCCTGCCGATAAAGCATCAATACCACTCTTAAAGAAAATCTATTTACTGAAAGGGAATATGGAGAAATTCACCGAACTCAGTAAAAAAGAGAAAGAATAGGGGAAATATATAGACACTGATTAGACAAAACTAATACTTCAATTTGCTACTTAACATAATATAAATTATCTAACAAAACTATAAATTATGAAATCCTGTCATAATTATACAATAATCTTGATTTTCAATCAATTAAGTAATATCAAGCAAAATTTAACATCTACTTTTGATAAGAATCATTCAGGAAAAAAAATAAATCTCTCAATCTAGCATTAATTTTGAAAAAAAATTTTTATGAAAATTTATTTTGTTTTATCTCTTGTCATTGGAATTTTATTGAGTATCTACTCATGTAATGACAAACCTGAAGAATTCAAAACAACACCTTATTCTCTGCCATCTCCTAAATTTTTTCCTACAATCAACAATAGCCCTGCTTATAATCCTATGACAATTGAAGGCGTTCGATTAGGTCGATACCTGTTTTATGATGGTCGTTTAAGTGGTCGTACCGATTGTGATTCTATGATGTCGTGTTATAAATGCCATAATTTGCAAAATGGCATGGCAAGCAAGGAATTTGATGGTAAAGGAACCGGAGTTTCAGGAATACGTTCTCCACACACTGTGATACCATTAATCAATTTGGTTTACAGAAGTCAAAAATATTATGCATGGAATGGCAGTATTTCTTCAATCGAAGATGTAGTTTATGTAGTTTTTCCACTTGATTTTGAGTTTAATACAACATTTGAACGAGCTGTAAAAACAATTGAAAGCATTCCCATTTATCCACCTATGTTTAAAGCAGCATTTGGAACCGAAGAAGTAACAATCAACCGGATAGCTATGGCTTTGTCGCAGTTTCTTCGATCACTTGTTTCGTATAATTCAAAATTTGATAAGTACATTAGAAAAGAAATTCCATCACTTACCCCTCAGGAATATCGCGGCTACACACTTTTTATGTCGGAAAAAGCCGACTGTTTTCATTGTCATGGAGATGTTGCTCTTTTTACTTCCAATTTATTCTATAACAATGCATTGGATAGTGTTTTTAATGATAATTCTGATAGATATTCTGTAACTTTTGATCCGGGTGATAAAGGAAAATTCAAAGCACCTACCCTACGAAATGTCGCATTACGTAAAGCTTTTATGCATGATGGCAGATTTAAAACACTCGAAGAAACAATTAATCATTATTCTGAAGGCTTACTTTATTCACAAACAGCTGATCCTTTAATGAAATATATTGTTTACGGGGGTGTGAAATTAAAAGAAAACCAAAAACAAGACCTTATAGCCTTTTTATATACATTAACTGATTCCTCCTTCATAAATAATCCGGATTTTAAAAGACCTGCCGATTTAAATACAGGTTGCCCGGAATAAAAACTGATACTTTAGTTTATAGCTATTGTATTACTAATTTTTGATAATAGGTTTTCTCACCAACAACTTTAATAAAATAACATCCTGAAGCAATATTACCAACATTGATGCTCATCATGTTTCCTTCAACATTACTCTGCTCGAAAATGATTTTACCGTTTAAATCATAAAAAGAAATATATTTAATTTCTTTTTCAGAATCTGGTAAAATAACATTTGCAATGTTGGTTACAGGATTAGGATAAACAAGCATTTCTCCTTTACTTAACTCGTCAGGTAATGAAGAAGTTCCGTCAGTGCCAAGTTGATATACTAAAACCTGACGTGCTGTTACACCATTACCACTTATTATAACATGAGATGAACGTGCATATTTGAAGGTATTTTCAGAAAGTGCCATTACCTCTATCTTATTGTTTACCAAGTCTTTTGTTACATTTAACCAACCTTGAGTTGATTCAACATTTAAATCTGTAAGATTGGTAAACAATTCAATAGTGCCTTTGCTCCCATACAATCTTTCAATTTGCAATTCCAAAGGATAAACATCAAGATACGATGTTTGGCCTATATTGTAATCTTTGATATTGGATGTTGATTGGCTGAATGGTCCGGTATTGTTTGTTTTTGAACCTCTCAATATAGTAGGGAAACATGTATCTGGTTTCACAACTGCTACCTGGTAAAATACAGTTTTCTTAGGAGGATTAATATCAGTATAACTATTGAAAGAGCTTTGAATATTATCTAACAAAAGCATTGAGTCAGGATGAGTGCCCCGATAAATTCTGTATGTAGAAAATGGAAATCCTTCATAATGGCTCCAAATAAGGTTAATCTGTCCACCAACGCCTGCATTTACAGTAAGGTGAATTGTTTTATGCGGACTGCTTGGAAGTGATTCGTTACCACATGAATCAACAGATGTGATTCGATATCTGAATGCTTTTTGTTTTGGATTGGAATTATCATCAACAAATACACTGACGGAATCAAATGGCAGATTTCCTATTTTTTCATATACACCAGACGAGGTTGTTTCCCTGTAAATATTGTATGACGAGGTTTTTTTACCTTTTGTCCTCTCCCATGCTATCAGGTTTTTGCCAGTATTAGGATCATTTGTTACTACACAAATCTGCTCACCATTGTATGGCTCCATTACTGCGACTTTTACCGTATTTGATATTGCCTTGCATCCATTGATATCTGTAACTTCAACAAAGTAAGTTCCTGATTTTGTTACTGTTAGCTGTGGGTTGATTGAACCATCACTCCATTTGCAAAAATATCCATAGCCTGCTGACAACACAACATTTCCACCTTTACAAAATGTAGTGTCTTTACCAATATTGACCTCAGGTTTTTTATTTACTTTTACCTTGATATTATTGCTGGATAAAGAACCACATGGGTTTGTAAATACTACATACATTTCATCGTCATTTTCAGGAAGAAAAGCTAATTCAGCAACAGATGATGTAGCTTGAGCAATTAATCCTTTATTATTGTATATTTGATATACTATTGGTAATGTGCCTGTTGCTGTCACTTTTATTTTTGCAGAATCACCTTTGCAAACAGAGATGTTATCGCTTTGACTTGTTATTGTTAAAGGATTGTTAACTGTTAAGCTAACAGTAGCACTTGTTGATGTTCCACAACTATTTGTAGCAATACAAAAGTAATTTCCCTGATTTGACAGTTTTACTGAATTAAAAAATAAAAAGCTGTTTGAAGCATTAATAATGGGTAGTGTATTAAAATACCATTGATAAGTTATTGGTGTTGTACCAGTTACTGAAGTTGACAACATGATATTATCTCCTGAACATATTGTATCACTGTTTGACAACATTGTTAATACTGGTTTTGCATTTATTGTCAGGTTAGTAGATGGACTCTGTGCATTTCCACAGGAATTAGTTGCAATACAATAATAAGAGCCTGCATCTGAAGCATTTAGAATGTTAATAGTGTAGCTATTATTTTTTGCACCAAAAACTTCTATTCCATCCTTATACCATTGATAAGAGATGGGTGCTGTACCTGTTGCCGTTATACTAAATGTCATTGACTGACCTTCGCACCTTGTTGCATTCGAAGTATATGAAGTGATTTTTGGTGACTGATTTACAGTGAGTGAAATATTATTGCTCTGTTTGTTGCCACATGTATTTGTTACAACGCAATAATAACTGCCTCCGTCAGAAGTTGTTGCTGAATTTATTGAATAATAATTGCTTAATGCTCCGTTAATAGCATTGTTGTTAAAATACCATTGATAAGTTAAGGGTGAACTTCCGGAAGCATTGACTTCGAAGGTAGTAGATTTACCTTCACAAATTGAACTATTTGAACTTTGGGTATTTATGGTTGGGGAAGTATTAATAGTAAGAGAAATTGCTGCTGAAGTAACTGAACCACAGCTATTTGTAGCAATACAGGTGTAATTCCCTGCATCTGATAAAGCAACGCTATTTATTGTGTAGGTGAAATTTGTTGCACCAGTAATTTTACTATTATTGTAATACCATTGATAAGTAATTGGATTTGTACCACTTGCTGTTATACTAAATGTCATACTTTGTCCAACACATCGTGTACTGCCTGATGTTTGTGATAATATGGTTGGTGCCATATTTACTGTAATATCAATGGTATTTGACTGTGCTGAACCACAACTGTTTATTACTTTACAGTAATAGGCTCCTGCATTGGTAGTGTCGATACTACTGATTGAGTAAGTAGAGTTAGTTGCTCCATTAATTGCATTGTTTTTAAAGTACCATTGATAAGAAAGTGGCAATGTGCCGGTAGCATTAATGCTTAATGTTGTTGATTGTCCTGTACATTTAGTAGTACTACTTGATTGCGTTAAAATACTGGGTGGAGAATTTACTGTGAGTGTTTGTGTGGCACTTTGAATGTTTCCACATGAATTTGTTGCGATACAATAATAATTACCTGAATTTGAGGTGCCGACTGAATTTATTGTATATGAAGAATTTGTTGCACTGCTTATTGCATTATTGTCAAAATACCATTGAAATGTTGGTGTTGGAGTACCAGTGGCTGTAATGCTGAATGTATTACTTTGATTAACGCATCGTGTTGCAGTTCCTGATTGTGCTGTGATTCCCGGAGCAGTATTTACTGTGAGAGTTGCTGTATTGGATTGAACACTTCCACACGCATTGGTAATTACACAATAATAAGAAGCTGCATCTGACACAGAAGAAGAACTGATTGTAAAGAATGAATTTGTTGCACCTGTAATCTGATTGCTGTTTTTATACCATTGATAATATAAAGGAGTAGTACCAGTAACATTTACTGTAAAGTTTGAGCTTTGACCACTGCAAATTGTCAGGTTTGAGGGATGAGTGGTTATACTTGGTGACTGATTTATTGTAAGTTCTATTGTGTTTGAAGTGGTGAAACCACAACTATTAGAAACAATACAATAATAATTCCCAGCGGAACCTGTTGACACACTACTGATTGAATATTGATTGTTTGTGGCACTGCTAATTATATTATTATCTTTATACCACTGGTAAGTTGGACTTGGATTTCCTGAAGCTGTTACACTAAAAGTCATACTTTGTCCTACACACCTTGTTGAATTTGATGTTTGTGCTGTAATTACTGGTGTTGTATAGATTACTACATTTATTGAATTGCACTGTTGAGTACCACAGAGATTTGTAACAATACAATAATATGTTCCGGCATCAGCTGTAGATACTGAACTGATTGTGAATGTATTGTTTGTTGCTCCTGTTATTTGGCTGCTGTTTTTATACCACTGATATGTTAGAGGAGCGGTTCCTGAAGCAGTAACAGTCAGAGTCATACTACTCCCTTCACAATATGAAACATTTGAAGCAGTTTGTGAAGTAATGGATGGTCTTGTATTTACTGTTAAAACTGAAATATTAGTACTATCAGAACCACAGCTATTTGTTGATTTGCAATAATAATTACCTGCATGAGAACTTGATGCTGAAGATACAGAATAAGTGGCATTATATGCATTTGAAATTGGTGCTGAATCTTTATACCATTGGTAGGTTATTGTTGGAGTGCCAGTAGCAGTTATACTAAAAACAACTGCATTGTTTTCGCAAACTGTATATGATGGCGCCAGAGATGAAACTGTTGGTGGTGATTTAACTGTAAGGGTCGCATTGTTGCTGGTAACAATACCACATACATTTGTTGCTTTACAATAATAATTAGAGGCATGGCCATTATTGATGGAGTTTAATACATACGGATTTGTAGTAGCATTACCAATAACGCCATTGGTATTGTACCATTGATATGTAATTGGTTCTGAACCTTGCACATTGCAATAAAAACTTACTGTATCATCAATACAGCGTGCTGTTGATAAAGGATGTTTTATTACCTGAGGATTTGTTAATATATATAATCTGGCAGTATCAGTAATCATACTTCCATAATTATTACTAATAATACAGGAATATTTGCCAGTATCGGCCATTGTTGTGGTGGCAATAGTATAAGTACTACTATTGGCATTTAATATATTGACACCATTTTTTTGCCATTGATAATATACCGGAATAGTTACGTTTACTGAAAATGTTGCTGATGAACCTTGACAAACTGTTTTATCTTGTGGTTTAGACGAAATAAAATAGGGTGAAATTTGAACCTCATAGCCTCCAATATCGCTGGTATCACCAACGATTCTAATGTTTCCTGCCCTGTCAATGGATGGTACATTAAGGCCAGACAGGCTTTTTGTTCCTTTATTTATTAACAAACTGGATTGTTTTAATCCCCAATTTGCAAAATCATTAAATACAAATGCACCGGTTCCTATTGTAGCTGAAATAAAGTCAGGATTAACATCAATGTTGTTAGTAAAAGTTGAAATATTAGGATAATTTACAATTTTGATCAATCCACCTTCAATATCACAATTAGATATAATAGGATTACTACCCTGCATCACACTGAGATTATCACCATAATACCAATAACCACTGTTTGATTTATTACCATAGATAATACAGTTTTTAATGACAGGTGTTGAAGCCCATAAGTACAAACCACCACCGAATCTTGCAGAATTGTTTACGAAAGTGTTGTTTGCCAGAATTGGGCTTGCATCATCCATATAAATTGCACCACCATATGTATAGTGTATGTTATTATAAGTATAACCATAGGCAGAGTTATTAGAAAACACTGAATTGACAATGATTGGATTGCTGCTTTCCATAAATATTGCTCCACCATAATACTTTGCATAATTATTTGTGAATAAACAGTTTGAAATAATAAGTTTAGAAGTATTATATATGTTCAACGCTCCACCATACCAATCAGAAAGATTTCCTCCTACAGCTTTTGCATATTTGAATGTTGCAAACTCTATTTTTGAAGTATCATTGCCTGTATTAACACTCGAGAAATGTATTCCATGCCATCCACCATTCAAAGAATCGTATTTTGAAAAATAATTGGTATCGGCTACGGTAAAAATTACATTTTCATTGGCACTACCTTTTACAAGAAGTCTTCCCTGAACATGAATTGCATATAATCCCTGAAATTCAACCTCAGTACCTTTTTCGATTGTTAAAGTAACTCCATTTGCAATGGTAACATCACAACTAATTTTAACTTTATCAGCATCCCAGGTTGTATTTTCTGAAATTGTTCCACAATAAACTAAATCTGATTGACTTTCAATGGCACCCATGTCGATTCTGCCATTGTAAATTCGAGGATTACCAGTTATATCTTTATCAGGCAGATTAAGGCCAATGGTGTCTCTGGTACCTGAATTTATACATTTCGAAGTTGAATTTAATGCCCAATTGGCTGTAAACCCATTATATCCTGTACCTGAACCACTTGATGGTGAAACAAATGAAGGATTAATATCAATATTATTAAGAAAAACACCATTGTAATTTGAACCTGATCCTGTGCCGGAAAATCCTGATGTACCATCCTGAACAACACTATTGTAAAATTTAGGATCAGATGCAACATCACTTATAAATACCTGATTAGCGTTTGTAGCAGTATTGCCATAAATAATGTTGTTTCGTAAAATAATATCTGAATTGTTGTCTGTATAAATAGCTCCCCCATTGGTTGCTTTATTGAAAGCAATAGTATTATTGTTAAAATTTGTAGGGCAATCATAGTAAGCATATATTGCACCACCATCCTGAGCATAATTATTAACAATCAGGTTATTGTGAACCGATGTAGCGTTAAAGTTCATTATAAACATTGCACCACCTCTGACTGCTGCGTAATTATTGGCTAAAAAGCAGTTTTTTATAACACTATTGTTTGGTGATGTTAAATAAAATACACCACCATACATGCTGGCACTATCCTGGTAAAAAGTATCATTTGTAATAATTGCATCAGAGTATGATAAATAAATAGCTGCCCCATAAGTAGCTCTGTTGTTATGAAATGTTGAATTTGTGATAATTACATTAGAACTTGAAATATAGATAGCCCCACCAGAGTAGGAAGGTGATGTTACTGCTTTGTTATATCTGAACAAACATCTGTCAATTCTAACTTTTGACCATCTGTAAAGATACATTGCTCCACCATGCTGACCTGAAATATTCGGGGTGTTACCATATTCGAAAATACAATTGATAAAACGTGATGAATCATTTGAATTACTGGGATAATCAAATCGTACACCTTTCCAGCCTATGGTTTTATTAAGTGCAGTAAAGACAATTTTATTATTGGTATCTCCGTAAGCTAATATTCTACCTTTAACATCCAGCTTGTAAGCCCCTTGAAACTCAATCACAGTACCTGGAGGAATAACAAGTGTTACACCATTGTTAACTGTAACATCACAGTTAATTTTTACTTTTTTTGCATCCCATATAGTGTTGCTTGTAATATTTCCACAAACAGTAATAAATGATTTATCTTCATAAGGACCAATATCGATTACAGAATTAAATACGCGGGTTTTACCTTTTAAATCAACTGAAGTGTAATAAATCGAAGAAACACTTGTTCCAGCATCAATACATGGTGAGGTAGAATTCAGTGTCCAGTCAGAATATTCATAATAACTCACTCCATAACCATAACCGTTAACAATGTATTTATATTGAGGGTTTACATTGATATTTCCTGTGCCGCTATAACCTCCTTCAACATCAGAATACTCAATAGATAAGCTTCCTGAAACATAAATGTTTTTATAAGATGAATAACCTGTATTATCCCAAATAATATTATTCTTGAAGTATGTATTTGAGGATGAAACTGCACAAATACCACCACCGTAATAGCTGCTACCACATTTATTTCTACTTAAATTATTATTAATGAAATATCCATAGGCATTGGTTAGGAATAGTCCTCCTCCGTGATATACCGATTCATTAAAAACGATTAAGTTATTAACAAATTTTGGATAGCCTGCCGTTACAGAATACACAGATAATCCACCTCCATAATATGCCTTATTATTGTATATCATACAATTTGAAAGCAGAACTTTGTGAAATGAGTAAATTAAAAACGCACCGCCATATTGATCAAAAACTGTAGTTCCAAGATTAACACAGTTTTTCACTACACAAAATACAAATTTTGATGAATCGTTTGCTGTGCTGGTGCCATAAAATTTTATACCTTTCCATGTTCCATTATTTTTCAATGAAGTGAATGTTATCAGGCTGTCTGATTTTCCTTCTGCTAATACTCTTCCCTCTACTTTAACATAATAATTTCCTGCTGACCTTATTTTTGTACCAGGTTGAATAGTCAGTGTATAACCATTTTTTACAACAATATCTCCGGTTAGAAGTACATAACCGCTCCATGTTGCTGAGTAAACACTTCCACTTGCCACTGTAGATGCAATATATTCATAAGCACCAATATCAATGGTATCAATATCAATTCTAATATTTCCTGCAAGATCATAATCCGGAGGCAGAGGTACGCCAGTAAAAATTTGACCTTTATTATAACATGGCGAAGATGACTGTAACGACCAATTGGCTGTCAATCCATTATACGATAATCCTGCACCAGAAGTCGGTGAAACAAATTTTGGATCTGCGTCAATAATATTAACCCCCGGGTGACCATCTTGTACAACACAATTGTATAAATTAGAATAGCCTGACGACCAAATTTGTTTAAAACTATACAATGCATCATTTCCATAAATAATTGTATTTCTTATAACAGGTGATGAACCATAAATGTCAAGGCCTCCCCCACCCGAACCACTATAATTGTTTACTATAGTATTGTTTACCAATGCAGGCGATGAAGTGTATTCTATTGCAATGGCGCCTCCATAGTAATTTGAATGATTATTACAAAATACACTATTAAGTATGATAGGGCTTGAATAGTTTGTTGCTATTGCTCCACCCATCATTGCAGCATTATTATTAAATATACAATTTGAAATTACTACTTTGTTAAACTGTTGAACATATATGGCCCCTCCCCATTGGTCGTAATAATTTGTCATGCTATAATTAACTTTTCCATTTGAAAATTTACAATACTCAAAACGTGAGGTATCACCTGTCGTGCCGACAAACCTTACGCCTTTCCATCCTGCAGTATTTTTATAATATGTTGTAATGGAAATAAAGCTGCTGCTGGTGCCAATAGCTGTTATTTTGCCAATGATAGTCAAGCTGTAAGCATCTGTAAATTCAACACTTACGCCTGGCTGAATTACCAGTGTGGTACCTGATGCAACTGTTATATTCCCATTAATATAATAGGGTGAATTGGCAGATGTCCATGTTCCTGAAACATTTCCTGCTGAAATATTCGTTGCAGAATACGAATTAATGTTAACTATAATTAAATTAATTACAAAGAAAATAATGTAAACCTTTTTCATATTTAACCCCCGTTAAAAAATTTTAATGTATAAAATCGTAATCAAAAATAATGAAAATTTGTCTTTTTAAGAAAAAAAGATTATCTTAAAAGATAGGTCAAAACATCAATTATTTTGCACCTAAACTTCTAAAGTATAATATTACATCTTCATTTTTTGCCACTTGCAAAGGTGTCATTCCGTTGACATCCAGGGCATTTAAGGTTGCTTTTTGGCTGATTAAATATCTGACTATATCGAGTTTTCCTGAAGCAGCTGCATAGTGCAGAGCTGTCCATTTTTTTGATTTATCAGTTAAATAAACACTACGGCCATTTTCTTCAACAAGATACCTGACAATTTCTAAATTTCCACCTTCAGCTGCATATAATAATACAGTTTTACCATTTTGGTCTTCTGCTCCAAAATCAGCTCCCAGTTCAATGAGTTTTTTTACTACTGCCAAAGTACTGTATTGTGATGCATACATAAGTGCATTTGAACCATTAAAATCCTGTGGATTTACCTTCTGGCCATTTTTTACTAATATTGCTACAATTTCAGAATTTGTTTTTTTTGATGCAACGGTAAGCATGAGTAATGTTTTTCCATCGTTAAAAACATCTGTTACTACTGCTCCTTTCTCAATCATTAGCCTCACAATATCTGTATTGCCATTGTATGCAGCAGCTAATAAAGGTGTTCTGTTCTGCCTGTCTCTTGATTTTAAAGATAAGCCACTATCAATTAATTGTTTCAATAAAGTAGTATATCCTTTGTCTGCTGCAAGATTCAGAGCAATATCACCTGTTTTACTTTTACCATTACCATTTGCTCCTTTTGATAGTAAATAGAGCAAGAAATCTTCATTACTATGATACAATGCATAAAAGAAAACACTTTGTTCCCATCTGTCTGCTGAGACTACTGATGCTCCAGCTTCAATTAAACGTTTAGCTAATGCAACATCACCCTTTTCCAATACATACATTAGCAAATTTTTACCATCGTTGTCAGAAAGGTCCAGATTTGGATTTTTTGTTAACATATAATTGAAAAATACCATGTTATCTGACCGATAACTACCAATAATGACTGGTATCCCTAACTCATCCTTAACATTTAAATCAGCATCATGGTCTATCAGTAACTTTGCCAATTCAAATTCACGTGATGCAACAGCATGACTTAAAGCTGTCATCCCATTAATATCTCTGGCATTTATATCAAAACCCAGTTCGAGTAAATGGATGATCATTTCATCACCTGCATCAATGGCGGCTATAACAGGAGGATAACCTGCTGCATTGACAATATTTTTATTTGCCTTTTTATTTAAAATCAAATCCACCAATTCAGGTACATGACTTTCAATAGCATAAAATAGAACTGGTGTTCCTTCTCCATCAACAGTATTTACATCTGCACCATTGCTAAGTAAAAAATCTATAACTTCATCTTGATCATCGAGCAATGCATACATTAAAGGAGTCAGACTGTCAGCATCGCGTGAATCTGCTGAAATGCCTGAATTAATCAATTTCTTAACAATTTCAATATCACCTTCTGATGCTGCTTTATGTATATTGTTTTGTGGGTAAACATTTTCTACAAGAATAAATGCCATTAACAAAATATAGAATATTTTCTTAAACAATGCGAATGTCATGTCGAAATTGGATTTGTTATCTTATTTTTGCAGTACTTATTTGTTCAATAATAACGCCAACATTTAAGGTGATGCCTGATTTTATTAACATCAATCATACGTTATATCCCAAAAACCTTTCAAAAGATGAATTAGCAAAATTACCGATCGATTACTATCATGGAAAGATTGTGTTGATAGACGAAGAAGAAATTAGTCCTGATGTCATTAAAGAAATTTTTCACAGCGATATTGTTGGTTTTGATTGTGAAGCAAAACCAACTTTTAAGAAAGGAGAAAGCAGTTTCATATCACTTATCCAACTTGCAATAAAAGACAAGGTATTTCTAATACGTTTATTGAATCAGGTTATTCCTTCTGAAATTATTTATTTATTTGAATCAAAAAAAATAGTAAAATGTGGAATTGGCCTCCAAAATGATATTTTCAATTTAAGGAAAATGGTAAATTTTTCACCTAAAAATGTTGTTGACCTCAATGATCTTGCAAAAAGTTATGGATTTGAAGGAATTGGAGCAAAAAAGCTTAGTGCTATCCTATTAGGTTTTAGTTTGAATAAAAGAATGCAAACAAGCAACTGGGAAATAAATGAACTCTCAAAAGAACAGATTATTTATGCAGCAACTGATGCATGGATATGCTATGAGATTTTCAGGAAATTTCAATCATTTTCCAAGTGATGCAATTTGTATTGTAAATATTGAACGTGTTGCATTTGTGTTACTTACATTATTCATGATACAATAATTGTGTAACTCTTCTATATCAATTACAACCTCTTTCAGCAATAATCCTTTCTTTTTCATTTCTTCTTTGAAAATAAAATGTTTTTTAAACCATTCTTCCCATGTTTTTTCAAGCAAATCGCTATCATCGGCAATTTCAAGTAAGGTTTGATATTGCTCTGGCAAATAAAAAGGTACAAAAGTCACCATGTTATCTGTATTCTGCATTATCAATTTTTTTATCAAAAATAATTATTTAATGTAAATCATTTATAATCTCAATAATTCTTCATGTCATTTGTGGAAATAACCCTGCATTGCATCTTTAGTTTATTAAAAATTTAAAAATAATAAGATGAGAACTTTAAAATTAACTATCAGAAAAAACCTGACAAGATCAGTTGTCATGGTATGTTTGTTACTTGGATTTTCATTTAAGAGCGATTTACCACTTTGTATAATAGGTTATGTTTATGAATCAGGTAGCACAAACACCATTGCAAATGCAAAGGTTAAGCTATATTCCGGGAATACTCTTTATGCTCATACTACTACGAATCAGTCAGGTAAATATGAGTTTTACGGTATTATTGCTGGCAATTACAATATTGAAATTAGTGCACCGGGATTTATAATTTGTAAGCAAAACTCAGTTTTGTACAGCTCTGGTAAAGTAATAAACAAAGATTTTTATCTGGTTAGGACTCAAGTCACTGATTCAATGACTACTACTGTCACCTCTTTAGCCGAAATAGAAGCTAAAATGTCATTAGAAATTAATGATGGTTCCTATTCCAATGTATTTATGACTACCAAAGATATATCTTATGAACAATTTAATACGGAATCGTATGATGTAATAAAAGAGAACAACTATAAAATGGTTGATGATGAGCCATTATCTACATTTTCAATAGATGTTGACCGAGCATCGTATGCCAATGTAAGGAGATTCCTTAACCAAAATATATTCCCTCCAAAAGATGCTGTCCGTATCGAGGAAATGATCAATTATTTTGATTATAACTATCCACAGCCGACAAACGCTGACCCTTTTTCTGTAAACATGGAAGTAGCTGAATGTCCCTGGAATAAAGATCATCAATTGGTTTTGGTAGGTTTGCAGGGTGAACAGGTAAAAACAGAAAACATTCCTGCAGGTAATTTTGTATTTTTACTGGATGTTTCAGGCTCAATGAGTGATGCCAATAAATTGCCGCTTGTAAAACAATCGATGAAAATACTCATCGATAAGTTACGACCGATTGACAGAGTAGCTATAGTGGTTTATGCTGGTGCAGCAGGACTGGTATTACCATCTACTTCAGGTACTCAAAAAGAAAAAATTATTGCTGCTCTTGAGATTTTACAGGCAGGTGGCTCAACTGCTGGTGGTGAAGGTATCAACCTGGCTTATAAAATAGCAAAAGAAAACTTTATTCTTGGTGGCAACAATAGGGTAATTCTCGCTACGGATGGTGATTTTAATATTGGTCAAAGCAGCGATGCTGAAATGGTACGTCTGATTGAAGAAAAACGAAAAGATGGAGTTTTTCTTACCATTCTGGGTTATGGTATGGGTAATTATAAGGATTCTAAAATGGAAAACATGTCGAATGCAGGAAATGGTAACTATGCTTACATCGACAATATTCTTGAAGCAAAAAAAATGTTTGGTCAGGAACTTTGGGGTACACTTTATACCATTGCCAAAGATGTTAAAATACAAATTGAATTCAACCCTGCCAAAGTAAAAGCCTATCGTCTGGTGGGTTATGAAAACAGAATTTTAAACCGCGAAGATTTCAATAATGATAAGGTCGATGCAGGAGATATTGGTTCAGGACATTCTGTAACGGCTTTATATGAGATTATTCCTGCTGGTAGTGCTGAAATACCAAATGATGTTGACCCTTTGATTTATCAAAAAAATGTAAGTATTAAAAGCAATGATATTATGACAATAAAGCTGAGATATAAAAGACCAAATGAGGATGTCAGTTTGCTGATTACCCATAAACTTGAGGATAAAGATAACAATAAAGGCACACCATCAGAAAATCTCCGTTTTGCTTCAGCAGTAGCAGAGTTTGGAATGTTGTTACGCAACTCGGAGTTTAAAGGCACTTCAAGCTATCAGCATGTGGTCCAACAAGCCAATGCTTCAAAAGGCAGTGATGTAAATGGTTATCGCAGTGAATTTATCAGGCTGGTGGAAATATGCATGTTGCTTGCTAATAAATAATACCAAACATCATTATAATTTAGTCAAAAACTTTATTGCTAGTTTACATTTTTATCGTTTTAAATTACATCCCCCAATTTTTGGGGGATTTTTTCTATAGTAAGTACCAAGCTTTAAAAATGAAAAATACCTTATTCACAGGGATGCACTTAACTTGCTTGTATTAACACCAAAAAGCTGTTAGAAAACTACCAAAAGAGGTTAAAATAATTTGTATTATGAATAAAAAATACAAAAATATTGAATTTTAATGCGAATTTTATCGTAATTGAGACAAAAAAATATTTTACCTTTGCTGCATTAATTAAAGTCAGTCTAAATTAAAATTTATGCCATATTATCGTTCAGCAGGCAAAATACCACGCAAGCGTCATATTCAATTCAGAAACAAAAAAGGAGAATTGTATCATGAACAGTTGGTTTCAACAGAAGGCTTTTCAGATGTTTATTCTCTAACCTATCATCTATATCCCCCTACCGTTGTTGGTAAAATTGATCAGCCAATAGATGTATCACCTGAGATAGCACTGGAGGTGAATATGCAACATCGCAGCTTTCAGGGATTCAGCATCCTGCCTGAAAATGATTTTCTGCAGTCACGTGTTCCTGTGCTTGTCAATAACGATATTTACATCTGCCTTGCTGCACCCTGTAATTCGATGAAAGATTATTTTTTTAAAAACTCTTCTGCCCACGAAATGATTTTTGTACATCAGGGCTCGGGTGAATTAAAAACCATGTTTGGTAATTTAAAATTTAGTTATGGTGATTATATCATTATACCGAAAGGAATTATTTATCAGATAACATTTAATGATGACAACAATCGCCTGCTGATAGCCGAATCTTTTAGTCCAATCAATTTCCCAAAAAGGTATATGAACCAAAACGGGCAATTGCTCGAACATTCTCCTTTCTGTGAAAGAGATATTCGAATTCCTGAAAACCTCGAGACTCATGATATAAAAGGTGATTTTATTGTAAAAATTAAAAAAGAAAATAAAATATTTCCCTACCATTATCAGTCACACCCTTTTGACCTGATAGGTTGGGATGGATGTTTATATCCATACATTATCTCAATTCATGATTTTGAGCCTATAACAGGCCGGGTGCATCAACCGCCTCCGGTACACCAAATGTTCGAAACAAATAGTTATGTGGTGTGTTCTTTTGTTCCCAGGCTGTTCGACTATCATCCATTATCGATACCTGCCCCCTATCATCATTCCAATGTAGATTCAGATGAAGTGCTTTACTATGTTGATGGTGATTTCATGAGTCGTAACAACATACAAAAAGGTCAGATTACACTTCATCCTATTGGCATACCTCATGGGCCACATCCGGGCGCTATTGAACGCAGTATTGGTGCTAAAGACACACAGGAACTGGCTGTAATGATTGACACCTTCAGAGCATTGAAGCTAACAAAACAAGCACTTGAAATTGAAGATAAAGATTATTATAGAAGTTGGTTAAACTATTAATAAATATTAGATAAGATGTCAGATTTAAAAGATTTTCTGCCTATAGATGGTACCGATTATGTTGAATTTTATGTAGGCAATGCCAAACAAGCAGCATATTATTATCAAAGTGCATTTGGTTTTCAGCCTCTTGCCTATCGTGGCCTGGAAACAGGTGACAAAGAAAAGTGTTCTTATGTTCTTGTTCAGAACAAAATACGTTTTATGTTTACTACAGCTCTGAATAGTCATTCAGAAATTGGTGAACATGTAAAAAAACATGGTGATGGCATTAAAGTTATTGCTCTGTGGGTGCCAGATGCCACAAAATCGTTTGAAGAAACAGTAAAAAGAGGTGCTCAGCCATATATTGAACCTGTTGTGGAAAAAGATGAATTTGGCGAAGTAGTTCGTTCCGGAATACATACCTATGGTGAAACAATACATATTTTTGTTGAAAGAAAAAATTACAATGGAGTGTTTTTGCCAGGTTACAGAAAATGGGAACCTGAATACAAAACATCACCTGTAGGTTTAAAATATGTTGACCATATTGTTGGAAATGTTGGTTGGGGAGAAATGAACAAATGGGCAGAATTCTATCATAAGATAATGGGTTTTACACAGTTAATTTCCTTTGACGATAAAGATATTAGCACAGAATACACTGCACTGATGAGTAAGGTAATGACAAATGGAAATGAAAGAATAAAGTTTCCAATCAATGAACCTGCAAAAGGAAAGAAAAAGTCTCAGATTGAAGAATATATTGATTTTTATGAAAGTGCAGGAGCACAACATGTAGCAATGGCAACCGATAACATTATTGAAACGATAACAGAACTCAGAAAACGTGGTATTGAGTTTCTTCATGTCCCCGATGAATATTATGATACAGTAATTGATAGAGTTGGTGTAATAGATGAAGATATCAATGTGCTGAAAAGCCTGCGTATTCTAATTGACAGGGATGAAGATGGATATCTCTTGCAACTTTTTTCAAAACCTGTTGAAGACCGTCCTACAGTATTTTATGAAATTATTCAACGAAAAGGTGCAAGGTCGTTTGGAAAAGGAAACTTCAAAGCTTTATTCGAAGCCATAGAACTTGAACAACAAAACAGGGGAACATTATAAAAAAATGAGTAAAATTATAAGCTGGTTAGATATTCCTGCGAAAAGTGATTTTTCGATTTATAATATTCCTTTTGGAGTTTTTAAAAGTGCCAAACGAAGCCCACGAATGGCTACCCGACTCGGCAATTACATTATTGACCTTCAAAAGTTGTTTGAGCATGACTATCTCAATGGTATAGGCTTATCCCTTTCTGATTATCATGTGTTCAGGCAGGAAACACTTAATGACTTTATTTCGCTAGGAAAAAATAAAATCAGGAATATAAGGAATAGAATCATTGAACTTTTTAATAAAGATAACTATGAGTTGCAGGGTGCGTTTCATCATAATAGAGATATTATTCTTGACATTAAAGAAGTAGAATTACTAAAACCTTTCAATCCAAGCGATTATACTGATTTTTATTCAAGTATCGAACATGCCTCCAATGTAGGTAAAATGTTTCGTGATAAAGAAAATCCTCTCTTACCAAATTGGAAACATTTGCCTGTCGGTTACCATGGAAGGGTATCATCAATTGTCGGTTCAGGTATCGGAATACATCGTCCAAAAGGACAAATATTTGATGTCAATACAGGGAAACCTGTTTTTAGTGCATCAAAAAAACTTGATTTTGAGCTGGAAATGGCATTTGTCACGACAGGCAAAACTAAGCTTGGTGATAGTGTGGCAATATCAAAAGCCGAAGATTATATACTTGGAATGGTGCTTTTCAATGATTTGAGTGCAAGAGATATACAGCAGTGGGAATATGTGCCTTTAGGACCATTTTTAGGAAAAAACTTTGCTTCTGTTATGTCAAACTGGCTTGTATTGTTAGATGCATTGGAACCATTCAGAGTGGATTCTCCTAAACAAGAACCTAATGTTTTACCTTATTTACAATTCAGTGGTAAGGGAAATTATGATATCAGACTTGAAGTATATATCAAGACTGCAAAATCTAAAGAAAGTCTGATTTGTGATTCCAATACAAAATATTTGTACTGGAATATTTTTCAACAACTGGCACATCAAACAGTAAATGGCTGCAATCTCAACAATGCAGGATTGTATGCATCAGGTACCATTAGTGGTCCCGATGAAAGTTCTTTTGGTTCAATGCTTGAATTAAGCTGGAATGGAACAAAAGCAATTAAAATCAGTGCTGGAGAACGCTATTTCCTTGAAGATGGTGATATAGTAATTATGAAAGCTTATGCTGAAAATGCCACCTACAGGGTTGGCTTTGGAGATTGCATTGTAAAAATTTTACCTGCAAAATAAAGATGATGATAATTGAACCTAATGAAATACCAGTTATAAAATTACAATCTTTGTTGGCCGGAAGTATTGCACCAAGGCCAATTGCATTAGTAAGCACGATAGACAGTGATGGAAAAGTTAATCTAAGTCCCTTTAGTTTCTTTAATTCCTTTAGCATCAATCCTCCTGTTTTGGTTTTTAGTCCTTCCAGACGTGTACGCAACAACAGTACAAAGCATACTTACGAAAACATAAAGTCAGTGGCTGAAGCTTGCATTAATGTTGTGAATTATAATATTGTTGAACAAGTAAGCTTATCAAGTACTGAATATGAAAAAGGTGTCAACGAATTTGTTAAAGCAGGCCTGACTGAAGTAAAATCCATGAAGATTGCACCACCTGGAGTGCTTGAATCACCAGTTAGGTTTGAATGCAATGTATTGAATATTATTCCACTGGGTAATGAGGCAGGTGCCGGAAATCTTGTCATTTGCCAAATAATGTTGATTCATCTGCAAAATGAAATATTGAATGAGAATGGACTTATCGACCCTGATAAAATTGACCTTGTCGGGCGTTTGGGTGAAGATTATTATTGCAGAACCTCAAACAACTCAAAATTCGTTGTAAAAAAACCATTGGCCACCTGTGGAATCGGGGTTGACAGTTTGCCTGAAAGAATAAAGAATAGCAGTATTTTAACAGGAAACGATCTTGGAAAGCTTGGAAATCTCGAAAAACTGCCTTCAAAAAAAGAGATTGAATCATTTATTGACTCTCCAGAGTATAAAGAGCTTATAATTAATTCATTAAATAATGAAAGTTTGCATTTAAAGGCACAAGAACTTATCATCAAAGGACAAACAAAAAAAGCATTATTACTGTTGATGTCGATTTAAAAGATTTGTCTAAATTTCTAAAAAATACATTTTCATTAAACCTTTTCCCTTTACTTCCAACGCTTGCCTTTCAGTAAATTTATAGGTGTCTTTTAAAATAGCATAGGTATTTTCAGAGCAATTTATCCTCATTACTTCTGAATTGGATTCCATTCTTGATGCTGTATTTACAGTGTCACCAAATACATCATACAGGTATTTTCTGACACCTACAATCCCTCCTACTGCTTTACCTGAATTTATTCCTATCCTGATTTTCCACTGATGTTTGTGTGTTTCATTTCTTTTATTGAGGTAATCAATAACATCAATAGCTGCATTTGCAATGTTAATGGCATGATTTTCATTTTCTACAGGCATTCCGCATACTGCCATATATGCATCACCAATGGTTTTTATTCTTTCACAATGATGACGTGTGAAAATATCATCAAATGCAGTAAACATATCATTTAACTCGCTGATTAATTCATTTGGCTCAAGTATAGCTGATGCTTTTGTAAAGCCAACAATGTCAGAGAAAAACACACTTACATTGTCGAATCCTTCAGGATGTGTCGTGCCTTGCTCTTTTAATTCATTGACGATATGTAAAGGTAAAATGTTTAGCAATAGTTCTTCAACACGTGCTTTCTCTTTAGCAATAATTGCATTGTCACGCTTTTTACGCTGTAAACTTTGCAGAATGACTACTACCAAACCAAGAACAAGTACTAAACCAATAATGAAGAATACTATTACAGAGCGTTGTCGGGCAAGTTTATTTGCCTGAAGCTCTTTATCTTTATTTAATAAAATTATTTCCTGCTTGTTTTTCTCAGTCTCATACTTTGTTTGCAACTCACTTATCTGGTTAAACATATCTTTGTTTAAAATAGAATCCTTAAGCTCTGTATATTTTTCATAATATGTAAGTGCTTTCTCAAATTCACGGCTTTCTTTATAAAGAAGTGATAAGTTTAAATAAGCATTTTGCCTGATATCCATTGAACCAATCTCTATCGATAACTGGATGCTTCTGTTAAAGTACTCTACCGCACTATTGTATTGCTTCATATTCTTATAAATGGTACCTATTGCAGTAAAGTTTGCTGCCAGTTCTTTTTTGTTGCCCAACTCTTCATTTATCTCAACAGCTTTTTTATAATAATCAAGGGCTTTAATGTCATTGTTTATTCTTGAATAGCTTAAACCAAGGTTCTGATAACAATTTGCAATTCCTGATTTATATTCAATTTCTAATCTGAGTTTTAATGCTTTTTCAAGAAACTCAATGGCTTTAAGATGGTTTTCTTTTAGAGAATAAGTAATACCAATATTTGTCAGTGCATCACAAATACCAATTTTATCGTCTATTTCCTCTGAAAACTTCAATGCCTTTTTATAATATTCCAATGCTTTATCGTTATTTTTCATTTTTTGAAAAATAATACCATAAATATTGTTGCATTTTGCAAGGTATTCAACAATTTTAAGAGGTTCCAGCACCTCAAGAGCTTTCTGAAGGTGTGTCATTGCTGAATCGTATTTATCAAGATTGTAAAAACTCTTAGCCAGATTGTAGTGTGTAATACCTACACCTCTCATATCACCAAGTTCATTTTTAATGATAAGTGATTGGTTAAAAAACTCTATTGCTTTTTTACTCTCACCTTTGTTTTCATAAATTTGACCTATACTATTCAACGACTTTGATATTCCCTTTTTATCTTTTATCTGTCGCCTGATATCAAGTGCTTTATTATGATATTCCAACGCTTTATTGTAATCTGTCTGGTCGTTATTTAAACCCAAAATATGATATGCTTCAGCCAGGTTTGCTTTATCTTTACCAACAGAGGCAATCTGAACAGCACGAAAGGCAAACTGATTTGATTGGGGAATATCGTTTATCATTGAATATACCCTGGCAAGATTGATGAGTGCTCTTGCTTTTTCTACATTGTTTTTTGTTTTATCAGCCTGATTTAAAGCATCATTTGAATAATTAACACATTCTTCAAGCATACCTGCAAAAAAACATTCATTGGCAAGGTCGTTCAGGTATCTTGCCTTTTCATTTTTTGATGCATCTTCAACTTTTTGTTTTAAACTATCGATGACAGTTTGACTAAATATGTTGTAAACACAAAAAGAAGTTAAAATAAATAGGATGGCTGTAATTTTGAAAAAATATGTTTTCAATGTAATAATTTTGAATTTTATTAAACAATAACATTGCAAATATAGGATTTTAACCGCTAAAAATAATATTTAAGTAAAGAAAATCAAAAATATTACAGGAAAAACAAGAAATTGGCTGAAAGGAAAAAATCGATGAGGTTTATTTTTCAACGATGGTAAGTGAAACTGTTTTACGGTGTCCGGGTTCAACAGTCAGAACTGTTGAACCGTAAAGGTAAACTGTATTGTTATCAATATATTTGTAGCTATCGCAATAATATGTTCCTGGCAAAAGTGGTCCAAAATCAGCATTTCCTTCAAGGTCAGTATGTACTTCACTAACATGAATGCCAGCATTCAGGTTTTTTTTTGATGTGGCAATGGCTGTAATTGCATTTGCAACATTTTCCCCATTATATGTTACATTTACAACCAATCTGCCTTTTTCATTAGGATCAGTCTGGTTACAAGACATAAAACATCCCAAGAATAAAATAAACATTCCTACAAATGCAGTGTTTCTCATTACTTTTAACTTTTCAAAAATTTGTGCAAATGTATAACGTCAAATAAATTGTAAAATTATGTACAGAAAATAATTTGTGGATAAATTGTAAGTAAGCAAAAATTGTAGAAATACTGAATATTTTATTATCAGAAAATGAGAATTAAATAAAATTATAACGTTACTTAATATGTTTGTTTATCAAGTTAATCAGTAACTCTTTTTTGATGGGTTTGGTAATATAATCGATGCAACCAGCCTCCAACGCTTTAGATTTATCTTCTTCGGAAGCATAGGCAGAAATAGCTATTACAGGGAGTTTTTTGTACATGTCTTTTATCCTTTCAGTAGCCAGCAATCCATTTAAAACAGGTAGTTTAACATCCATCAGTACCAGGTCTATGTTTCTTGAGCGACATATATCAACTGCTTGTTTACCGTCTTTGGCCCATATAACCTGAACATTTGATCTAGACAATATAGCACGCAATAAATTAAAGTTAGAATCAATATCTTCAGCAATAAGGATGGTTTTGCCAGTGAGATCAAGTTTTTTTACATCAATTTCTTCAATTTTATTATCAACATCTGTTAATGACATGGGTAAATATGGAATAGTAAAATAGAATGTAGAACCTTTTCCTACTGTGCTATCAACCCATATATCTCCACCAAGGAGGTTCACCAATTTTTTTGAAATGGTAAGACCTAAACCTGAGCCGCCAAATTTTTTCCATACTTTTTCATCGGCTTGTTTAAAGCGATCAAAAATCAAATTTATTTTATCTTCAGCGATACCAATTCCTGTATCTTTAACATAAAATTGTAAAAATGTCTCATTTCCTTGTAAAGTTTTGTTAGTTTTTAACTGGTAACCTATTTCAATAAAACCATTTGTAGTAAATTTTTGAGCATTGCCGACAAGATTGGTAAATATCTGTTGTAATCTAAAGGGGTCTGATCTGATAGAAAAACCTGGTATTTCATTGCCAAGGTTTACCCTGATATCAATATTGTCTTTCCCAAGTTTTTTAAGATTATCTTTTGCGGCCATAACTACCTCATTGATAATGACATTAACCCTACACTCCGCAGTTTCAATTTGAAGCACATTGGCTTCAATCTTTGCAATGTCGATGATATCATCAATTAGTCGTAGCAGCAATTCACCATTATTTGTTATTAGATTGATAAATTCAGCTTTTTCTTCTTCAGAAAACTCAGGGTCAGCCAGTAAGTCAGTAAAGCCAATAATAGCATTCATAGGTGTACGAATTTCATGAGACATGGATGCTAAAAAAGCAGTTTTATGCTTGTCGGACTCCTCTGCTATTGTCTTAGCTTCTTTGAGTTCATGCTCCATTATTTGTCTTTCAGTAAATTCCCTGACGAGTTTAATGAAATCGTAACCAAGGGAAGAAATTTCCTGGCATATTTGCCATAAAAATGAAGTGGTTTTCTCAATATATTCTGAATCAGGCAATGGATTTATTTCGAGTGCTTTTCTGAAGTCAATTTCCGGCTGGTACAACTTCTTTAAAATTCCATTGGTTTTACCAGAATCAATAGCTGCAATAGTTACAAATCCTGCCACCCAGTTAGCAATTTCAAAACCACCTGTAATAATCGGAGACCTGCGAATGATGATATTGCAACCATCACATTTTTTTCTTTCCAGAACCTGAGTGGATAGATTAGATTGCAACATTGAATCAAATATAATGCATTTGTCAGAAAATACTTCATTATTGGCGAATAATTTACAGGCATTTGAGAAGTTACTCGGGTTGGTAAGTGGATTGCCCTCATGATCAACAATAACAGAAGCTATTTGAAAAATATAACTGAATTCGTCCTGTAACCTTTGTATTGATTCAGTATCAATAATATCCTTAAGTTTTATATTTTCAATTAGCTGATAATCAAAAGATTGTTGTTCAAGTTTAAGTTTTATTCTTTTTTTACTGTCATTAATAATTTGATTTTTATTAGCCTCAAACATCTGGTGCAGACGCTCATCCTGGTCTCTTTTGCTTTTTTCAGCTTTGTACTTTCCGGTGATATCAATAAAAGTGATGATAATACCTTCTTCCCTGCCATATTGATCATTTAAAGCTACTACACTAAACAAAATGTGTAGTCTTTCACCCAGTTGATTAATTAATATGGTGTTGTTAATGAAATTACTGGCCTGTCCTATCTTCAAAATATGACGTATTAGGCTCTCAGAATCTTCATGAAAATATTTACTGTAGATTTTAAAGATGTCGTTAATACCGCTACCTATGGCTTTTTCCATTGTAATTCCAAGCAATACTGAGGCAGCAGGATTAATATCGATAACTTTACCTGAATTGTCTATAAAAATAATGCACTCTGGCAAGTTTTTTATATATCCTGACAATTTTGAAAGCGCCTCTTTTTGCTCATCATCCTGTTCTTGGTAGATGCTGATATCACGTAACCAAAGAAGTGTAAATTCAGTAAAACCATCATTATTATTAAAAATAAGCAAGTCGGTTTTAAAATGCTTATTTTTGGAAGGTATCTTTAAGTCAAAAGAAGTTCTTTGCTTATTCGCTTTATCGAAATGCTGACAAATTTCTTTTAACTCATCTGTGACAAAAACTTCATAACAGCTTCGACCAAATAATTCAGATTTATTATGATTAAGAAAATGTTGAGCAGAAGAATTTATATTTACTAATTGATTGTCTTTGTCAAAGAGAAAAATAAGGTCATCCGATTGATCAAAAGCTGTTGACCATGGACTGATTCCTTCCTGTTTGGTTGGAGCATACAGTTCAATTATCTTGCTTTCCAGCACTTTAATCCTGTTTTCTAAATCCTGATATGTTGGGGCATTCTGCATTCCCTGAAAAGCCTGTAACTCTTTGTTTTAGTATATATTCTTTTTAAATATAAATTGTTACGCAAAAGTACAAAATAAGTTAAAGTATTTCCAAATTATTAAAATGGAGTTGGTAACAATGGTAACTTGTCAACTTTTCTGAATTTTCAAAATAATTAAAAGATATTATCTTTCTGATAGTTTAATAAAAGTAAATAAAGTCTTTTTTTTTGAACAAAGAAGATGGATTTTTTGATTCAACATTTCAAAAAAATAGTAGTACTATCTATAAAATGAAATGTATTTGTCTGGATTTTGCTAATAACAATCAATAAATCAAAGCATTTATAAGATTAGTACCAATAATTATGAAAAAAACAATTTCGTTATTATCACTTTTCCTGTTTATCATATTTTTTTCAAAAGGACAAAGTACTGAAATAAAAGTAAAGTTTCAGACTTATAAAAACAATGTGGTGTATTTGGGGTTTAATTATGGAACCGACAAATATATCAGAGATACTGCACAGGTTGATTCAAAAGGAATAGTAGTGTTTACTGATAAAAAGAAAGAAATACCTGGAGGAGTTTACCTGATTATTACTTCAGACATGAATTATTTTGAGTTTGTTTTAGCTGAAAAGAAAATTTATCTTGAAACAGATACTGGTGATTTTGTAAAAAATATGAAAGTTATTGAGTCGGATGAAAACAAGATATTTTTCAATTATTTAAAGTTTATTGAGCAAAAACAAAGAGAAAAAGACCTTTTACAAAAAGAAAAGGCTATTGTTGCAAGTGATAAGGAAAAAGCAGAAGAGTACGATAAAAAACTTAAAATTCTTGATGAAGATGTTAAAAAAAATATGAATGATATTATTAATAACAATCCTGATAAGTTTTTTCCAAAGGTTTTAAAAATGATGGAAGAACCAAAACCAAGAGAAAAGGATAAGAATGAATCAGATACAGTATATAGCAGGTATTTATATTCATTTTATCAGGAACATTTTTTTGATAATGTAGATTTTAATGACAAAAGAATACTGAGAACACCAGTTTTTGAGCCAAAAATTGATGTTTTTTTGGAAAGATACACCATGTACCATCCTGACTCAATCAAAGTATCAGCAGCACGCATAATTGATAAAACATTAAACAATGAAGAATTGTTTCAGTTTACTCTGGTTAAAATTTTTAACAAATATGCTAACTCTGAATATATGGGTATGGATGCTGTTTTTGTTTATCTGGCAGAGAAATACTACCTGAGCGGGCTTGCAAAATGGGCTGATTCAGCTCAAATCAACAAAATTTATGACAGGGTTGTTAAGTTAAGTTCAAACCTGATCGGTATGAAAGCGCCTGAATTGATTATGAAAGATACTTCAGAGCAATATCATTCATTGCATTCTCAGAAAGGGATTTATACTATATTAATATTTTGGGATCCAACATGTGGCCATTGTGCCAAAGCTGTACCTCATCTCGAAAAAATTTATGAAAGGCAGGACCATGATTCTTTTTCTATTTATTCAGTAAATATTGGTAATGATGGTAAAGAATGGCGAAAATTCATTATTGACAATAAACTAAGCTTTTTATGTGTTTGGGATCCTTTAAATTATAACAATTTTCGTGTACTTTATGATATTTTTAGCTCACCTGTTGTTTATATTCTCGATAAAGATAAAAAGATTGTAGCAAAACGTGTTGGTGTTGACAAAATTGAAGAGGTAATAAATATATTGGAAGGAAGAGAAGTTCCTCAAAAAGAAGTACCCTCACAAGAAAAATAATTTTAATGCTGACTAGGTATTTTCAGGATACAATATTTCATACTCATTATCATCATAAAATATTGTTATCATTTTAACTTTCCTTTTTTTAGGAATATATTTGTGAATGTCATTATTAAATGAGATTTCCTCAAATGATTCCTTCACTGTGTTAATCTTCTCATTTTCAACTTGTTTGACATTGATTTGTTCTTTTGGTAAAGGCTGAGGTTCAAAAATTTGGCTTTTTGCCTGAGTCTGCTCTGGATTATTTAATTCTGAATTGCTTTGAGAGAATAAATCACCAAGTGCCAACTTCCCTATATCCTCCTGTTGTCGAAATGTATTTCCTTGTCCAAATATTAACCATTCAGGATTAATATCTGGAAAGGTATTTAAAATATTTTGTACCAGATCAAGACTTGGATTGTTTCTTCCTGTCAATATATGTGATAACCTCGATCTGTTGACTTTTATGCTATCAGCTAATTGACTGGGTGTTAATGATTTTATTTCAATTATTTGTTTGATTCTATCTGTTATAAGTGCCATACAAATGTAAATTGATTAAGTTAACAAATGTAATTTATATAAATCATCCACAAAAATACAAACGTAAATTTAAAAATACAAAAATATTTTTACATTTCTAAATCAAAGAATGACACATCATAAAAAATAAAGTTCTGCAATAGTGCATTTTAGAATAATTAACTAAGAAGATTAACACCATTATATCATTTCATAACCTAACATAATATGCTTTTATTTAATTCAATTCATAATTATTGCATGGTACTTAATAACTATTAAAGCTAATTAGATAGTGTTATTTGCTGACAATAGGTTGTTTTCAAATTAATGATTAAAGATATTGAATCTATATTGCTGATTATCAGTGTATAAAAAGTATCTACTAAAATGAAATTATAAATTGTTACAAAAGTAAAATTAACTATAAATCTTATCTAATTTACCCAATTGTATTGCGTTAGAAAAGTAAATTTATACATAATAAAGGTTTACAAACGTAAATTTAAGTATATTACAAATGTTTATTTGGCAAAATTTACAAATAATGTATTTGATTTTTGTATATTAATAAAATAAATAGAAATTATTATGATCAATTATTTGTTATTATCATAAGTATTTAGAAAATTCATTTGATATTTGAAGAATTAATTTTTCGGCTTTATCTCTTATAATCTATTGAATATCATTGCATTAAATCGTTTATTTACATTATTAAAAGCCTTTAGAATTAAATTTTTTGATATTTACGGATTGTAGTCAGTTAATTTTAAAAAATAAACTGTCATCTTTTTAACTTTGTATAAATTTATATAACCATGTTTATAGTTCGTTTAATAATTTTATCTGCCTCTCTCCTTTTTTCAAATTTTTGTTTTGCACAGGACAAAGTATGGAGTTATGATGTACTTGATTATCACATCAACCTAAATATTTGCAATTTGTCACTAAAAAAAATTAGTGGATTTTCTCAGATGAAAATAAAGTCCACATATAACTTACCTCTGGATAGCATTTATTTGTTTTTAAAAGCATTAAAAGTTGATTCTGTTTTTTATAATGACAAAAAAGTTGGATTTAATCAAAAAGGTGAACTTATTTCATGCGCTACCTTTAATTTTAAACCTTCTGACACTATTCATCTGAAGCTATTTTATGGAGGAAACCCTGTTCTTGATCCATATTGGGGTGGTTTTTATTTTAGTTCTGCAGATGGAGGTTATGCTTTTAATATGGGTGTAGGTTTCGAAGATATACCTCATAATTATGGCAGGGTTTGGTTCCCTTGTAATGACAATTTTAATGATAAGGCAACTTATACATATATTATTACAACAGATGCAGATAAAATGGCTGTTTGTGGTGGTTTACTAACTAATACAAAGCTCAACGCAGATAATACTGTTACTTATACATGGGAACTTAAACAGGAAATACCAACTTATCTGGCATCTGTGGCAGTTGGTAAATATGTTTTAATTCACAATAAATATAAAGGAAAAGAAAAAGAAATTGATATTGTCTTGGCTGCACTTGCATCTGATACCACTAAATTGAAATCCTCTTTTGCAAATCTGAACAATTGCATTTCTGTTTTTGAAGATAAATTTGGCTCTTATCAGTTTGACCGTGTCGGATTTGTTGTTGTCCCATTTAATAGTGGTGCAATGGAACATGCAACAAATATTGCTTACCCCAAATATGCTGTTAATGGAAATCTGGTGTATGAAAATTTAATGGTACACGAATTTTCACATCACTGGTGGGGCAATCTTGTTACCTGCTCGTCAGCCGAAGATATGTGGTTAAATGAAGGCTGGGCAAGATGGTCGGAATGGCTGTTTGATGAAGTTCATTATGGAAAAGCTGAGTATCTGAATGAACTAAAAGAAAATCACAGAAATGTTTTGCAATATGCTCATATCAGAGATTTGAGGGTTTTACCCTTATCACCCATGCCTATTGATGTTACCTATGGCACCCATACCTACGACAAAGGTGCTGATGTAGTTCATTGTTTACGCACCTATATGGGCGACTCTCTATTCTTTTTGTCAATACAACAGTTTCTAAATGAAAAAAAATTCAAAAACTGCAGTTCCTCAGAGTTCAGAGATTATCTGAAAAATTATTCCGGGCTGAATCTTGATAATTTCTTCGACAACTGGGTATTTGAAAAAGGATTTCCTCATTTTACAGTTGAATTGAACAATAAGAATAAAAATGCAGAAATACAAGTCATTCAAAATTTAAGATTTACCAATAAATTTTACAAAGAAGTGCCACTGATATTAAGCTTTTTTGATAAAAATTTTAACAGGCATGATATAAAGATTGTTGTTTCTGACACCCAAAAAACTTATCAGGTTGCGTTGCCATTTGTCCCAGAAATCGTTATATCGAATATTGACTATGGTATAGCAGAAGCAAAAACTTTTGACTCTAAAACAATAAATAAAACCGGAGACTATAATTTTACCGATGCTTTATTTTATGTAAGTGTCAACGGTTTAAAGGATTCTGCCCTTGTTTTTGTCGAACATCATTGGCTTAGCCCGCAAAATATCAATCCTTCATTAGATGGCATTCGACTCTCTGATTACAGATATTGGAGTGTGAAAGGAATTTTTCCAGCCTTGTTTAATGCTGATGCACGGATTAATTATAATGGCACAGAAGGAACCATGACAGGCTCAGATTATCTTGACCACACTTTGAAAATTGTTAATGAAGACAGTTTAGTACTTTTGTATCGTGAGAACTATTTTTCATCATGGAAAATATTTGAATCGTACAAAATTATCACAGGCTCAAAAACTGATAAACGTGGTATTATTGAAATTTATAATCTGAAACCAGGCGATTATTGTCTTGGTATAAAGGATTATAAAAGTAATGTGATAAAATCTGGTTATCAGGATAGAATTAAAATATATCCCAATCCTGCTAATCAATCGTTTATGGTATCTTTCAATGCATATTTTCAGGCAAAAACAGTCAGGTTATTTGATATCTCAGGTATGCAATTACATTATTTCGATGCTGAAGGTAAGGTATTATTAGAAATACCTGTTAAAGACCTTAAACCTGGTTATTATATAATTTCTGTTGAAAATGAAAATGAACAATTCACAAAAAAAATATTAATTGGTTCCTGAAAATTATCGAAAGAAATTTACTTTTTGTTGTCTATTCTCTAAAATGATCTCTTGCTAATGCAATATATCAAAACAATAGCTGAAATAAAGATTAAAACAGATGAAGAACTATTGGATGGTATTTTATCAGGTAGTTTCGAAGATTTCAGTTTGTTTGTAAATAGATATAAAGACATGGTTTTTCGCTTGTGTTATTCTATTATCAGAAAAAAAGAAGATGCTGAAGATGTAGCACAGGAAGTTTTTATTCAGGTATTTAAAAGTATTGAACAGTTTAGAAAAGAATCAAAAATTTCAACATGGTTGTATAGAGTATCTGTAAATAAATCAATCAATTATAAAAAAAAGAATAAACGATATAATTTTCTGGATTTGGTTGAAAATAGTTTTTTTATAAGCAACAATTCAAATGAAATTCAGGATAGTGTAATTAATGAAGACCTTGAAAATATTAAGTCAAAAATTCTATTTCAATCATTGGAAAAATTACCTGATAGCCAGAAAACAGCTTTTTTACTCCACCATCAGGAAGGTCTCTCCTACCATGAAATTTCAGATGTGTTAGGAACAACTCATTCAGCTGTTGAGTCATTGATTCACAGGGCAAAACAAAATTTAAATAAATACATTATAAGTGAATATAAAAAGCAAAGAATTTTCGAAAGATTTTAATAAAAAGTTGTCATAATAACAAATATGAACTGTAAAGATTTACATAAAATTTTATTGGAACAAGAAAACAAGTCTGCATTGTTTTTAAATGAAGAAGTAGAATCCCATTTGCAGAAATGCAATAAATGTCGGTTTTTGGCAGATTATTATCTTATTGGATTCAACAAATATTTGCTGCATAATGAAACTGTCAGTAGCTTATTTTATGATAATCTGATGCGTAAATTTAATGTTCAAAAGAAAACCAATAATACTAAATTAAATAAAGGCCTATTGATTCTTTCAGGACTCGCAGCATCCATTGTATTTGCTATAATCATTGGATATTTTTTGGGTAATTCAAAATCATTTTTGTATTCACAAAACACAAAACAAATCACAAACAATATTGATAATGAATATATTACATTAATGTCAAATCATGATTTTACTGAAAATTATTTAAATTTACTGAGTGATGAATAAAATAAATTGGAAGACTTTGCTGCTGGCTATTCTAATCATATTAATGGTAGCTAATCTAACTGCATTGATAACATTTTTTATAATTAATAAAAAAGCTTCATTGGCTGATAGAGATTTCAGGCATCCTGGCAAAGAAGCAAGGCATCATTTTCATGAATTTATGATGAAAGATTTAAAGCTTACAGATAAGCAATTTAAAGATTTTGAAAAAATAAGGGATGAATATATTAAGTCAGGTAAAGACCAGGTTCAGTTAATAAAAGCATTAAAAGATTCAATTTTCACAGAAATTGTAAAGGAAAATCCTGATACTTTGAAAATAAAATCGTTTTCAATGCAAGCGATTCAAGCACAGGAAGTGTTAATGACAAAAGCTTACACCCATATTCTTGAGGTAAAAAAAGTATTGAATAAAGAGCAGCAGGAAAAATTTTTCAGATTCCTGAATCATAAAATTCCTGGGATTAATTTTCCTTTTCCCAAAGAAAAGCATTACAAACATTCACAACCTGCTCCATGTAATGAACCTCCCTGCGCTAACCAAGAACTGGGATTTCTTTTTTAATGATTGACTTTAAAACCAAAATTACCATAAAAACAAGGGATAATACCGCTGCCATTCTGCCCAAATAATCCCCGTTTTTGGTATAAAATGTTTTTTGATTATTAATCGACACAGGCACTTTTATTACATCATCTGTCCAGAATTCTGTTTTGTTTATAATATTTCCATCAGGGTCAATAAAGCCGGAAATACCGGTATTTGCAGAACGTACTATAAATTTTCTATGCTCAATGGCTCTTAAACGTGCATAATAAAAATGTTGTTTATGACCAGGGGTATTTCCCCACCAACCATCATTGGTCATAACCGTAATAATGTTTGCACCAAGTTGTACAAATTTACCTATATATTCACCAAAAACACTTTCATAGCATATTACAGGCGCTACAATTAATTCATCATTGATTTTAAAAATTGAGGGATAATCTTGTTTTCCAAGGCTTCCGCTTGTACCTCCCAGATTGATTGTTAATTTTTGAAGAAACTTAAATAATTTAGGATAAGGCATTTTTTCAACACCTGGTACTAGGATAGATTTGTGATAAAAACTAACTGTTCTGTCTTTTGAAATGAACATAGCAGCATTATAGGCATCATAATATGAGGAGTCGAATTCGTAAAATCTGGCAGTTGGACTTATTTTTTCTTTTGGTTCAAAAAATCGGTAAGAATCGATACCGGTAAGAAGTGTTGCATTGCGGTGCTGTTGCAAAAATTCAATCAATTGAATATAATATGAGTTCGACTCAATTGTTTTCTCATCAAAAGGAATTGACATTGCAGTTTCAGGCCAAACAATTAAAATGGTCAGACTATCAATAGCACTTTTTGTTAGATTTAACATTTTTTGAAATTGCTGTTCAAAGGTTCCTGAAGCAAATTTTTCATTATATGGGTCGATGTTTGGTTGAACAATAACAATATTTGACTCCTTTACATCTGTTTTTTTTGTTTTAATAAACAATGAAATTAGCATTGGAAACACAATAACAGAAATGGCAATGATCCATCCTTTTTTGTTTTCCATATTGTGTTTGAAAATGAGCGGCTCAATAACTTTGAAAAGTACAATATTTACAATCCAAATCCAAAGAGTTCCTCCCAATGTACCCGTGAATTCATACCATTGCACGAATTTTGGAGCCGTAGAAAATACATTGCCTAAATTTAACCAGGGCCATGCCAGGTCCCAGATTAAAAATAAATATTCTAGTGCAATCCAGAAAACAACAATGATAAACGGAGAAAATATTTTTTTAAAAAATACATTCATTTTATGGTATAAAATGAATGGTAAAGTCATCATCAAGCTATTTAGTATAATTGTAGCAACTGAACCAGCAAGGGTTGCTTTATATATCCAGAAAGATGTACTTGCATTGAAGATGAGCATGCTGATAAATACACTTATAAATAGCTTTTGAGCGTTTTTAATCTCAAAGTTGGCAGATATAACCTTTAGTACTAATAATAGTGGTATAAAGGCTAAAAATATTAAAAACGGGAATGATTTTAAGGGCCATGATAACCAAAATATTAGTCCTGAAGTTACACCCATCAGGATGCTAAATGAGATTTTATTTTTTTCCATCAATTATAATTACGAATTCACCTATAACTTGTTTTGATTCAAAATGTTTTATAACATCTGCAATTGTTCCACGAATAGTTTCTGCATATATTTTTGTCAATTCCCGTGAAACAGATATTTTTCTTTCCTCTTCACACATTTCTTTTAACAAAGTTAGTGTATTCATCAGCCTGTATGGAGACTCATAAACAATAACTGTTTTAGTTTCTTCTGAAATCTGTTTTATTTTACTTCTTTTACCCTTTTTATGTGGCAAAAAACCTTCAAAAATAAATGAATCAGAAGGTAAGCCAGATTCGATTAATGCAGGAATAAATGCAGTAGCACCAGGCAGGCATTCAACAAGAATATTGTTTTTAATACATTGGTTCACAATTAAATATGCTGGGTCAGAAATGCCAGGTGTACCAGCATCACTTACCAATGAGAATACTTTGTTACCAGTAAGTTCACTGACGATTAATTCACTGATTTTATGTTCATTAAATTGATGATATGACTTTAAAGGAACTTTAATATCGTATTTTTTAAAAAGTTTGATGGTTTGTCTCGTATCTTCAGCTAACACAAGATCAGATTCCTTTAGTATTCGGATTGCACGGAATGTAATATCTTCCAGATTACCTATCGGTGTTGGAATGATATACAACTTTCCCATTTGATTTATTTTAAACTTCTTTGTTCAACCTGAAATATATCAAATTCGGTATCACTTTTATGAATATAAGCTACTATGTCAATATCATCTTCATTCCAGTCTGAAGACACCACTAATTTGAATTCTTTAATAAATACTCTGTTTTTTTCAGGATTTTCCATCAGCAACATACCGGATGGGTCAGTAAGCATGGTTCTCAGTACATGTTTATGGGTATAAAAGGAGTCAATCTCACCAGTAGGTAATTTTTGTGGAGACACCATTCCGCTCTCAGAAACAGCAATAGACAAATAATTTTTACCTGGTACAGCATCGCTATATTCTGATTTAATCTGTATTATATACGTATTTAGTTGAGTTGGATGAGCTTTTGTTGTGATGGTTATGTTTATAGGACTATTCAATGTCAATTCAGCCTGAGTATAACTAATCCATTTATCTATTCCAACCAATATGTTAGTTTCTGAAGGATATTTCTTTTGATTTATTGCACCACTTGGTAACCCTAATGATTTTCCTAAGTTATTGTAAATCTGTGTAGCAGCGTCAGTACGGTAATCGGCTGTAGAAAAATAGGGTGTTGTTAAAGGATTGTCTTTGATATGATATGCCAAAGCCACTACTCTGCCAGGATACATACTGTCAAGTTCATGAATTTTTAGTGCAGCTTTCGGGCAGTTTGGACATCTTACACCTGTAAAGTCCGAGATCAGAACTTTCTTGGGTGTAGCTGTTATATTTTGACCAGAGACATATGAAGTATCAATCAGATTCGTATCCTTTATGTCAGGATTTAAATTAATATATGGACCAATTTCAGTACATGAAATAATGGCTAAAAGAGCCAAAGATGCAAAAAGGAAAATAATTTTCATACTCATTAAAAACTTGTTGAAAGATTAAATTTAATACCACTAAATGCAGGCTCTACCCTGCAGACTCCTCCTGTACAAACAATTCCTTCTACCTGCTTAACATATCCTAACGCAAAACGTGTTTGATCCAGTGTATAGGCAATAAAAAAGTTATAGTAATGCTTGACTTCTGCTAATTTTAAAGGTTTGGTGTTGATCATATCAGATACTGAAAACGAATAATGAGGTGCAATATTAAATTCTAATAGTCCAAAGAAGAAGTCTCCATGATCCTGCTCGGTCATAAGGTATTGTATCTCAGTCCTTAGCGATTTTTTTCTGTCAATCTTATAAACAAATTCAGCAAATGGTGTCAGGGTTTCAACGGCTTCTTCCAATTCATTTTGATAGGTAAAAATATCATAATAAATAGACTGAATTCCAAAAGAGGTGTTTAATTTTTTACTAAATTTATGATAGTATTCCAGATAGAGTTCCCGATAGGTCATTTCTTTTTTGCTGTTTGCAACATAAGTAGCGTTAAGAATAAAGGTATTGTTTTTATTAGGAGAATAAGTTATTTCAGCCTGAGTGGCATTCTCTCCTAATTCCAGTGCTGAAATGCTGTAACGTGCAGGAAGAGTTTTAGCATGTTGTTTACTCATAGGTGGCATGTAATTTAAAGTGCCTACCAAAAATGTAGCAAAGGGTGATGTTCTAAGTGGAAAATTCTTTGATTGTTTATGCTGAATAGTAATACCAAATCCTGAGGTGGAGAAATTAAAATTTGTATAAAATACATTACCAGATTTAAAGATAAACTTATCCCCCTGTTCATTTCTGATAGCTTCTTTTGTTTTAAAAGCATATTCCACATACAAGCTTAAATTTTTAAATACCAGTGTGTTATAAAAGGTATAAGCGAAAACATTATATTTTGGAACAAATCGGTCTTCAAGTTTGTAGGAATTGATTTCATTTGCAAGCAAATTCATGCTTGCCTGATCTAATGTCCGGTTAACCATTCCTGCCCCGGTGAAAAACTTCAGATTATCATTGATTATAAAATCTTTTTCAATATCAGCACCTTTAACAACTTGTTTATGTTCTTCAAAGCGATACTTTTGCCTTCCTGTAAAGGCTTTAACTCTGAATGTTTCTGAAAAATCGTACTTTAATTTAATACCATTTATTGCATAATCAAGCCCAAGAATGCGGTCTTCAAATGCCCTGAAAATAATGCCTGTAGCAAACTGATCGTAAAAATGCCCGGCAGTAATATCCAGACTTCCTACTTTTTTATTGACCTGATAAAAGCCTAATCCGTGGTCAGTATAAACTTCATTTGGATTTAATAATGCTGAATTATTGAATAAATCATATCTGACCCTGAAATTAAAGTCAGAAATAGAATAATTCAGGAAAAGCCATGCTTCTGTTGATGAAAGTTCATGCTGATACTGGCTGGTATTTGCTCCAATACTTGTATCGCGATAGTAAAAGTTCGAGTTAGTTAAAAAATCACCTGTAAGCTGTGCTTTTAAAAAGGATGAAGCAAAAACTAAAATTAAAAAGCAAAGAATTATTTTTTTCATCATTAAACAAATGAGTGATTGAGAAGCAAAGATATATTAAAGCTTATTTATAACAAGCCTTCATCAGCAAAACTAAAAAAACTATCACCCGCAAAAATAATATGGTCTAATAACCTGATTTCGAGAATTTCACATCCTTTTTGTATTTTTTTTGTCAGATTTATATCTGCATCGCTTGGTTTTTTATTTTGTGAAGGGTGATTATGAAACAATATAACAGATGTAGCACTTTCTTCTATTACTGGTTTGAAAAGAACTTTCAAGTCAACAATGGTAGCTGTTATTCCTCCCTTGCTTATTTCTACTGCTTTTATTGGTTTTTGTGCATTTGTCAGCAACAAAAGCATAAATTTTTCCTGTTGCAAATCAGCCAGATAAGGGTAAATATAATCGTAGGCATCTTTGCTATTACCAATTTTTTTTAGTTCAGGTTTATCGTAAAACTTTCTTCTTCTACCAATTTCAAGTGCTGCAGCAATTTTTATAGCTTTAGCAGTGCCTATCCCTTTTATTTTTCTGATTGAGGAGATTGAAAGCGTTCCCAGCTTGTCGAGGTCATTATTAACGGTATTTAAGAGTTCTTTTGCCAACTCCAGAGCATTTTTTTCCTTTGTGCCTGTATTGATTAATATGGCCAGTAATTCTGCATCTGATAATGTTACTGGTCCTTTTGATTGTAGCTTTTCACGCGGTCGATCTTGCTCCGACCATGATTTGATACCTTTAATTTCAGCTTTTTTTGAAGTCAAGGTATTAATTATGATAAAAGTGCAATGTGTTTTGCCAGATCAGATTTTTTGTTTGAAGCATTGTTTTTGTGTATAACTCCTTTTTTTGCCAGTTTATCTATCATTGATGCTAAATCATTATAAAATTTAGTTGCTTCTTCTTTATCTTTTAATGCTTTAAACTTGCGGATAGCATTTCTGACAGTTTTATACTGATACCTGTTTCTTAATCTTTTAACTTCTGTCTGACGAATACGTTTTAATGCTGATTTATGATGTGCCATTACATGAAATTTTGAGGTGCAAAAATAGAAAAAACTATTAATTAATCACAATTATTTTCCACATATTTCTTTAATTTGTTTTTCAAGGTTATATTCATCACCTTCAACGTAGCCATTATGAACATATACAATTCTTTTATTTTTGTCGATGATGGCAGAAAATGGCACAGTAGGATAGTTAAAAATGGGTTTGGTATCCAAATTATTGTCTATCAAACAGGTAAAAGTATAGCCTTTACCATCCAAATAAGGTTTTACTTTCGATGAATTACGCGAATCGTCTATAGAAATAGCTATAAAATCAATTCCATAAAGTTTTTTCCATTCATCAAGCAACTCATCAATGTTCATCAGTTCTTTTTTACAGGGAGAACACCATGTAGCCCAAAAAACAATAACAGTTACTTTTCCACTCTTTATTATGTCTTTGAGGTCAACAGTTCTGTTATCCAGTGTTTTCAGTTTACAGGAAGTGAGTTCTTTATTTATCTTTTGTGCATTGACTGTCAGTGTGATTAAGAAACTCAGGCTTATCAAAATAAAATTTTTCATGATACTAATTATTTTTGGTACAAAGGTATTATTTGTTTCCAAACATAAAATTACAAATTTTGTGCTGAAAATATATCTTATATAAAGAATTTATCATTGACAATACATTATTAAATCTCAATCTTTGATTTAGTTATTTAATAAGCTAAACTAATTGATTAAATTGCAGTTTCAAATAATTCTTTAATTTTAAGAAATGAAAGCGTTAATAATATCCTTATTCACTTTATTATTGTCAAATTTCTCTTATTTGAAAGCACAAAATGAATGTCCCTATATCAGATTTGCTGAACATGATATATCAATTTATAGTCTGGCTGCATTTTGCTGGTTATTTACACCAGAAACCAAAGGATTGACAAATACAGAAATAAGCTTGCTGAATAAGAATGATATCAATGCATTTGACAGGTTTGCTGCCAGCAACTTTTCAATATCAGCAGCCCAACAGAGTGATTATTTTTTGTTTGGTTCATTTATTTATGGTGGAGCTTTGACTTTTACTTTTCCTTTCTTTATAAAAAATACGAATTATATCCATCATTTATTTCCTCTTATGAATTTATGGGTAGGTACTTTTTTGTTTTGCTATTCAGCTACTGATATGGTAAAAGCTAATGTACTTCGCATAAGACCTTATGTCTATAATCCTAAAGCAACATTTAATAAAAATGAACCTGATGCCTGCTATTCGTTTTTTTCAGGTCATACCTCTGTCACAGCATGCAATACTTTTTTTGCTGCAAAGGTTTTTAGCGATTATTTCCCTGAAAGTAAATTAAAACCTTATGTTTGGACACTTGCATCTATTATACCTGCATATACAAGTTATCTTAGAATAAAAGCAGGTAAACATTTTCCTACCGATGTTTTAGCAGGTTATATTTTTGGTGCTTCTTGTGGCTATTTATTGCCATTTATTTATCATAAAAACAGAAAATGGAATAAAAATGTCTCCATTAATATCTACCCTTCTGGACTAAATTTAAGCTGGGCATTAAAATAATATTAAAAAAAGCTTAAAAGGATTTTGTTATTCAATCATCACTTTTTGTTTTACAATTAATTCTGCCTCATTCCAAACTTCAATTATATAGCATCCACTACTAATTTCACCCCTGTCAATCCTTAAAATATTCTTTCCTGATAAAAATTGTTTCGATTGAACTTTACCTGTAATATCAATAATATTTATGGTTAAATGGCTGTTTTCGTATTTCACAGGAAGAACAATATTAGTATAAGTGGTGAAAGGGTTAGGATATATAAGATTGTTAAGGAAAATATCGCTACTTTCAACGCCAGCCCCTGAAACGACAATCTCACGACAGTATGGTGCACTTGTTCCTGCAATATTTGTAACTGTTAAGCATACATTGTGTTTCCCATCTGTTTTAAAAGTATATGAAGGATTCTGAACATCAGATGAATCATTGCCTTTGTCGTTAAACTTCCATTTCCATGATGTTGGTTTTCCTGTTGAGTTGTCAGCAAATAAAACAGTGGGCATATTATCGGTGTTGAACCCATAATGAGCAACAAGCAGGGCCTTATTTATAACCACATTTTTACAAATAGAGTCGCTTCCACCTTCATTGGTAACCGTTAAACACACCTTATGGTCTCCATTTTCAAGAAAAGAAAAGTTAGGATTTTGCAAAGTTGAAGTAGCCCCATATTCATCAAAATCCCATTTCCAACTTAATGGTAGGTTTGTTGATTTATCTGTAAATGAGATACTTGGGTCATTTGTGCTATTAAAGATAAAATCTGCTTTCGGTATATTTTTACGTATTGTAATTTTTTTACAAACCGTGTTATTACCACCTTGATTTGTCACAGTCAGGCATACATTGAAATTACCATTTTTTGTAAAAGTGTAAACAGGGTTCTGAAGATTAGAATACGCACCATTGTCATCAAAATCCCAGTTCCAGTTGGATGGTTCATTTAATGATAGGTCAGTGAAACTGATTTTCGGGTCTAAGCTTGTATCAGCACTGAAGTCTGCAACTGGTTTAACTTTTCTGATAAGAATAACAGAGCAAAAAGAATCGATTCCTCCCCCATTGCTAACTTTCAGACAAACTTTATGATTTCCGTTTTTGGTAAAGGTATATGTTGGATTTTGCAGACTTGATGTAGCACCATTGTCATCGAAATTCCACAACCATGTGGTTGGATTGTTTTCTGACTTGTCAGTAAATACTACTAATGGATCACCGGAATTTATATAAGAATAATTAGCCTTAGGGGGAACATTTATTATTGTTATTTTTTTACATAAAGTATCTCTTCCACCAGCATTTGATGCTATGAGGCATACATTATGGTTACCATTTGTTGAGAATACATGAACAGGATTCTGTGAATTTGATGTTACATAATTATCGTCAAAATCCCAAAGCCAGGAGGTTGGTAAATTGGTAGATTTGTCAGTAAATTTTATTTCAGGATCATTGCTTGCATCAAAGCTAAAATCTGCTGTTGGTAATACATTGTCGATGAAAATATAGCGACATGTTGAATCACTGCCACCAGCATTACTTACGAACAAGCACACTTTGTGTAAACCATTGTTTTTATACTTGTATTGTGGATTTTTTAAATTTGAACTGGCACCACCTTCACCAAAATCCCACCTCCAGTAAGTTGGTATATTTAAGGAACTATCGTAAAACTGGACAAGTGGATCAAGATTTGAATCAACTTCTATTTTAGCAGTTGGTTTCCAGTTTTTAATATTAAAATTTTTACAAATAGTATCGCTTCCCGCAGGATTAGAAGCTTTCAGGCATACTTTATACGTCCCATTTTTTGAAAATGTGTGATTAGGATTTTGCAGGATTGATGTTGCACCATTATCATTAAATTCCCAGTACCATGAGGTAGGATTAAACTTAGACTTATCACTAAATAAAAGTTTAGGATCCAGAGTAGTATCAGCTACAAAATCAGCATCTGGTGAACCATATTTGATATTTATTTGTTTACATACTGAATCATTTCCACCGGCATTGGAAACTGTCAGACAAACATGATGATAACCACTGCTTTTAAATTTGTAGGTCGGATTTGCTACGGTTGATTTACTTCCGGCATCATCGAAATCCCATAACCATGATGTGGGAATATTTGTAGAAGCATCAGTAAATGTAATGCTGGGATCATTTATAGTGTCATAGGTGTAAGCTGCCACAGGAGGCACTTTATCAATAGTAATGTATTTACATGTTGTGGTGTTACCATCAGCATTGCTTGCTTTCAGACAAACTTTATATTTTCCATTCAAAGTATAGGTATGTATCGGATGTTGGGCTGTGCTTGTGCTACCATCACCAAAATCCCACAACCACGAAGTAGGTGTATTTGACGATTTATCTGTATATGAAATTTGTGGATCCATTGAGGAATCAGCAGTAAAATCGGCTATTGGAAAAGTATATTCTATGTTTATTCCCATTAAAAAATCTTCCACTAACAAGCTGCGATATTCTGCCCAGGAGCCCATTAAAACTTCAAAAGTTCTACGACTGACAGGTGGCGTGTTATCTCTGCCAAGGTTGATGCCTGCACCACCCATTTCCCAGTATAAATATACACCACCACTGGTTATTCTCAGGTTTGTATTGGACGTATTTACGGTAATATAACTATTTAAGGTGACATTTGATGGGGCTACATATACTGAATCCAGTAAAGTGCCTTTTGAACCATTTGGTCCATTGTCATCATATATTTTTGCATAAAAACCAACTGGTGTGGTTGCATTGGCTGTTATATAGAATCTGGTACTTACAATTTTACATGGATAAAACGGAGGTTCAAAATATTCAGCAATACCACCATTACCTCCATTCCAGCCCAATCCTCCATTAGAAGCCCCATCACTATAATCCAGTGTCATTGTTTTTTTTGTTGTATCTATTGCAATAATCTCCTGAATTAGCCTGTTATTGCTTGCAACCATATCATTTGTGATACCTGTAATATTGGTAATGAAACTGTAAGTGCCCGCGGTAGTCGGATTAAATTTATTTGGGAATGTAACAATTGAATCTTTGCCAACAGCAAGTGAAACCACTGCCTTTGAGCCACTGGTCATCAGGCTGTTCGACATATTTATAACAGTATCGTATGCAGTAAATAATGAAATATTCTGATTTCCAAGGTTTCTAACATTTGCCTTTAATGTAATTGGTCCACCACCATTTTTTATAAAAATTCCACCATTTTTTGTATTGTTATTCCACATAATACCTGCATCTGTAACCTGATAGGTCACTACTTTTGGATAATAATATTTAATAGCCATGGTGTCTGGCGGCAAAGCATCAATATAATTTGACAAACCAAGGCTACCTGTGATGTTTTCAATTCCCACAGCATCATCCAATGAGGTTAGGGTTCCCATATTAGTTACTAAATAATTAAACACAACAGAACTGTCGAGACGACTTAAAATAATCTGGAAAGTATTTTGTCCAGTGTAAGGTGTTGTTGCGTTTACCCAGAATGGTACATCAATAAAACTGATAACAATTGAGTCAGCGTTAGTGTAATAATAACATTTTGCCGGATTTCCTGTACCTGAAAAGTTAAGATCAGCAAGTAATGGAGCAAGCCAGTTGTTAGCACCACTACTTAATGGAATGCTTGCAGGAAATGGTGAAGCTATATTATCGCCATTAAATGTGATATAACCATTCGAGCCTATCCAGAATTTTGTAACATCATACCAATAAAAATGAAAGCCTGCTGATAAATAGATTGGTCCTACTACATTATCATCACCCAAACCTGTAATCTGTGTTCCTGTTGTTGTAATATCAACCCATTTATACTGTGGTGGAGTGCTTGTATGATTACTGTTTTTCCATGTGTAACCATACGAATCAGGGCCACCTGAAGTCTGACAATATGTACTTATAATGATAAATGAAAGGATAAAGGTGATAAAGATTTTTTTCATAATACACAAATTAAAGGAATTTTTAAATCATTTATAACACTGTAAAGGTAATCATTTTTTTAAAAAATATTACTCTTTAAATCTCAAGATTCAAGTTAAGAATGAGGAAAAGTGTTCGTTAAAAAATATGAAAATGAACAGTTTATTTACAGTAAAAAGCTAAAGTCCCCACTGGTAAGTATCAATTTTATTTTCAAGCATTTCAAACTGATTGTCATGAAATTCAGAAAAGAAATTGCAGGAACAGAAGTTTTCGAGGCTGTCAATAGAAATTACAAAATTCTTAAGGGGCAATTCAGATGATTCGTTTTTGAATAAAAATGCAATTACTTTATAATCCGGCCATGAAACATCAAGCACAATTTTGAAATAATATCCTGGAACAATCACTTCGTTTAAACCGATTTTTCCTTTGATTTCATTAAACAAAGGACCACATACCACAATTAAACTATCATTTTCACTAGCCCAAAGCCGTACTTTGTCTTCCAGTTTTTTCCATATTCCACGATTAAATCCCGGAAGTTGTGGGCTGATATTACTCATTAAAAATGACTCCTTCATTGACAATTCAGACCATTTCATATCGGCTGCAGGAGCCAGATGTCCTCTGTCATAGCCGGATGACTTATAATCACCAGGTGTTGCAGATCCTGTTAAAATATTGCTGTCTTCCTTAAAGTTATTACTTCTTTCAGTGTTTCCAATCAATTTCTGCTTTGTTAGCAGGTAAATAACCCAGTCAGCCTGCTCGGTTACTTCATTATATGAAAGGTCGAATCCTGTATAGGTGACAATTTGTTGTGTAACCTGAGGTATTTCAGGATAAAATTGTGACAGTTCATGAAAGATAATCACAGGTTGATATTCATTATTATTAATTTTTTGATCATTATTCCTGTTATTTTCCTTTTTTGATTTGCTATTATTTACACCAAAATAGATTACCAATAACATGACAATAAAAATTGCAGTTATTAATGAATTTTTCCTCATTAGCGATTATGATTTTGAAAAGTAAAGTTAATTTTTTTTATTAATTCAACAATTTATTGATTAAATAAATTATTTTCGAAGACTGAACTGTGTCCCTTGATGAAACAAAAAACAACAATAATTTAAGGTTTCATACTATCACCACTGATTTCAGCATCAGCTCACAGCATTTTGAGGAATAACATTTAAACTAATTTTATTATGAAAAAGGTAAATTTCGGAATGCACAAATTATTGTTATTATCTGTATTCAGTTTTTTTTCATTTCATGCTGTGTTTACAAAAGCCCAAACTGTCATTACAGATGATGGTACTTACACCACCGGACATTCCAATGCCATGCTCGATGTAAAATCAGCAACCAAGGGTCTTTTAATCCCAAGGATTGATGCCTCTGCAAAAAACGGCATGAGCAGCCCGGCAGCAGGTTTACTGATCTATCAAACAGATAGTGTTAAAGGCTTTTATTATTATTCCGGAACAGGCTGGCTACGATTGATAAACAATGTTGCAAGCAACACCACCAGTATCAGCGATGCAGATGCAGATACAAAAATTCAGACTGAGGAAAGTACCGATGAAGATATCATCAGGTTTGATGTTGGAGGAACCGAAAAGTGGTTAATGACGGGTTCCAGATTAGAACCCAATAACACAGGTAATTCATTGTTCATTGGCTATCAGGCAGGGTTACATGATGATTTATCAACAAATAGCAATGTTTTTTTAGGTAGTTTAGCCGGACAACAAAATACAACCGGGAGTGGTAACACGTGTGTAGGTATTAATGCTTCACGAAATATTCAGACAGGGTCGGGAAACTGTATTTTTGGTGCTGAAGCAGGTGTTGGATATACAGGTTATTCTCCAACTGATAATTCATTTTTTGGATATCGTGCAGGTTATAATATTTCCGATGGAACAAATAATTGCTTCTTTGGAAGTAAAAGTGGTTTTATTAATTATTCAGGATATAACAATACAGCAATCGGATACCAAGCTTTATATAACAACACCACTGCTGCCCACAATGTCGCACTTGGATATAACTCTATGTATTCAAATACAACAGGATATCAAAATACTGCTTCCGGTGTTTCTTCTTTAGAGTTTAACACAACTGGTGCATTTAATGTTGCAAATGGTTATAAATCACTATGGAAAAATACAACAGGATTTGAAAATACTGCTCTTGGTTATTCCTCAATGGAGAGCAATACTACTGGTTACTACAATACAGCTGTTGGTTCAAACTCATTGGTTTACAATTCTACAGGTGTATATTTAACTGCTCTGGGTTACGGAGCAATGTCTAGCAATACAACAGGAAATAATTCAACTGCTGTAGGAGCTAAGGCTTTAAATTCGCAAACAGGATATAGTGGAGGAAACAGTCTTAATAATACAGCTGTGGGCTATGAAGCATTGTATTCAACAAATCCTTCAAACGACCAGAATGGAAGGGAAAATTGTGCTTTTGGACATCGTTCACTCAGAACAAATTCAACAGGTACCGGCAATACTGCATACGGTTACGAAGCAGGATACAGCAATGCAACGGGTTCAAAAAACGTGTTTCTGGGGTACCAGGCAGGCTATGATGAAACAGGCTCCGATAAACTGTACATCGACAACAGCAATACCACCTCTCCCCTCGTTTACGGAGATTTCAGCTCAGACATTTTCAGGATCAATGGTACTTTGAATATCGGGAACAGCTACAGTCTTCCCACCTCTGACGGCACCAGCGGACAAGTTTTAACGACCAATGGTAGCGGAACCTTATCGTGGAGCAGTCCCGGCAGTGCTGATATTACTGCTGTAGGTTCAATGACCTCAGGAGATGCTTTTGCTGGGTCATCTGCCGATGATGACTGGCTTGGGCTGGGTGCATCAGCGGGAAGAATTGAATTCGATGATCAGGCAACAGATGAAGTGAATATTTTAGGTGCTAATGTTGGAATTGGAACCTCAACTCCTGTGGCAAAACTTGATATTGGGAATGGGACATATTCAACATTTGCAGTTGAAGTGCCTGCCTCATTATCAGGCAACTACAACACTTTTGCAGGTGTTTTAGCTGGAAGTGCTACTTCATCCGGAACAGGAAATACTGCATTTGGAAGCAATTGTCTCGCAACAAACAATACAGGTTCTTCTAACTCTGCCTTTGGCAAATGGGCTTTATATGCCAATACCTCAGGAGCATCCAATGTAGCAATTGGATATTCCAGTCTTGGAGAAAATACAACAGGAACTACCAACACAGCTGTTGGTTATGAAGCATTGTATTCAAACAAAATTAACCATCGTTCGACTGCCATTGGCTATCAGGCCATGTATTATGCCGACAATAGAACAAGTACTGATACTTTAACCTATAATACTGCTATTGGTTATCAAGCTTTAAAAGGTAGCAGCACAGCCGCAAATAACACCGGAAAATGGAATACAGCTGTCGGGGATGAAAGTTTATTAAAAAATACGAAAGGTAACGAAAACTCTGCTTTTGGATTATGGACATTGAAAGAAAACACTACAGGTAATAATAATGTGGCTATAGGTGGACAAGCATTGTACTCAAATACTTCCGGATGCGATAATACGGCAATTGGAACTACTGCATTATTATCAAATACCAATGGATACAGTAATGTCGCTATTGGAATGACTGCCTTAGCAAACAATGTTTCTAATTATGGCAGTACTGCAATTGGATACGGTGCAATGTCTTATGCATATAGTGCTTCTAGTGGTTGGAGGACTTTTAATACAGCTGTTGGTGAGGAAGCGTTGCGAGGAAGTACAACTGCTTCAAATAATACTGGCAGAGGAAATTCTGCTTTTGGAACTTGGGCACTTAAGGAGAATACTTCTGGCGAAGACAATACTGCTATAGGAGCATATACCTTGTATGAAAACACAACAGGAAGTTATAATACAGTAATTGGATATTCTACAGCTAATCTTGGAAATAATCATAATCAATGTACGTTTGTTGGTGCAGGAACAAGTATTTCAACAAACCGAACAAATGTATCAACCATCGGATATGGAATAACGAATAGCGAATGTACTGGTAATAACCAGGTTTTATTAGGCAATACTTCGGTAACATCTATCAGGGCACAGGTCAGCTCTATTACCACCTATTCAGATGCTCGTTTTAAAACCAATATTAAAAACGATATTCATGGACTTGATTTTATCATGAAACTAAATCCGGTGAGCTATAACGAAAACCCGACCGAATTGCATAAAATATGGGGCACTCCCGATAGTATTGTGGCAAAAATAGACCATTCCGAAATTGAAAACATTCGGTTTAACGGGCTTATTGCACAGGAAGTTGAAAAAGCTGCCATTGATTGCGGTTACAATTTCCCTGGAATTGAAATTCCCCGAAACAGCAAAGAAGTATATGCCTTACGTTATGGTGACTTTATTATTCCAATGATTAAAGCTATTCAGGAACAACAGCAGCAAATTGAACAGTTAAAAGCTAAAAACCAGAAGATTACATTGCTTGAAGCACAGATTGAAGAGTTGATACAATTGCTTTTAAGTATGCAGACATGCAAAAGTATTGATAATTAATCTGTTTTGCATTTTTATTTAATTCTTATTTATTTTCATTTAATTATTTTTACACAAAATAAATTAATGCAATTTATATAATTTTGACTTTGCTAAACTGAACTATTTAAATCAATAAAAATTATGAAATCAAAAGTGCTAATTACCTTCGCTTTTTCAATTTTTTTATTATCCTCAATTGAATTATATGCTCAAAGTGTAGGTATTGGTTCAACCTCATTCAGTCCTGATGCATCTGCAATGCTGGAAGTAAAATCAACTACATCTGGTTTATTGATACCAAGAATGGAAGCATCACAAAGAACAGCCATTTCAAGTCCTGCAATTGGTTTATTGGTTTTTCAAACTGATGGAACAAAAGGTTTTTATTATTATTCAGGAACTGGATGGGTTTTATTAAGTACATCACTTATTACACAACTTTCGGATGCAGATAACGACACCAAAGTTCAAGTTGAAGAAAGCGCAGATGAGGATATTATCCGTTTTGATGCAGCAGGTACAGAAATGCTTAAAATTGATACCACAGGGTTAATTTTGCCTTCCACGACAAGCAATAATACAGGGGTAATCTATAAAGGGACGATTCCATTTCTTCATAATTTTAAACCAACATCATGGGATGGTCATAATATTTTTATAGGGTTAAATAGTGGTAATTTTTCTATGGGAGGAGGTAGTTTTGAATCAGGTTGTTTTAATGTTGGTGTTGGTGATTCCTCATTACATTCATTAACATCAGGTAAAAATAATATATCAATTGGCTACAGGACATTAAAATCAACTACTTATGGTAGTGAAAATATAGCAATTGGGACAGAGGCACTGGTATCAAACACATCTGGATCAGAAAATATTGGATGTGGTACTCAATCTCTGTTTTATAACACCACAGGTACAGGCAATGTAAGTCTTGGTTTTGCATCAAACGCTTACAATTCCACAGGAAATTATAATATTGCTATTGGCACTTACTCATTATTTAATAATAAAGTTAACAGCCGGAGTACAGCAATCGGTTATTATGCCATGTATAATTCCGATAACAGATCCTCAGGTGGAAGGGGCACCTATAATACTGCTATAGGCTATGAAGCACTAAAAGGGAGTGGAACACCAGCTAACAATACAGGGCAATACAATACAGCAATTGGTGATCAGGCTTTGTATTCAAATAGCTCTGGTAACTCGAACCATGCCATAGGTGAAGCATCTTTATTCAGCAATACCTCTGGAGGATATAATGTATCGATCGGAAGTGGTGCTTTATATTCAAATTCAACAGGTAGCAACAATGTGAGTATCGGTCATCAATCATTAAATAATTCTGTGGTAAGCAACAATGTGGCTGTTGGATACAGGTCACTACACTTTAATACTTACGCATCTCAAAATACAGCTATTGGAATTAATGCCCTATATACTCAGTCCTTTAATAATTCAAATACAGAATGGAGTACTGACAATACAGCTATTGGTTTTCAGGCATTATACACAAACAACCCTACT